>Ga0208246_1000323_pt1 | contig 41427 bp, 35 predicted proteins | sample RifOxyD2_FD_184039 | JGI IMG/M metagenome (GOLD analysis project Ga0208246, IMG submission 184039) | Soil microbial communities from Rifle, Colorado - Rifle Oxygen_injection D2 (SPAdes) | ecosystem: Environmental > Terrestrial > Deep subsurface > Rock core/Sediment | place: Rifle, Colorado... | reverse complement strand
TAACTTTCACCCGACCCGATTAGCTCAACCAAACCTATTTTTTTGATCCCATGCCGACCAACTCGAACGTTAGTTTTTCTGCCGAACAGATCGAAGCCTTTGCTACCGGTTCGTTGGCACATTGCTTTGGCACTCCATACGATATTTACCAAAGTCGGCAGGTCCCCAGGACCCCCAATGGTGACTTAAAGTTGATCAGTCGGGTCACTGAGGTTAAAGGTACACCTGGTAACTTCCGCGAAAAAAGCCAATTAACTGCCGAATACGACGTCCCGGCAGACGCTTGGTATCTGACCCAAAACAGCGCGCCCGTGGTGCCCTATTCGATCCTGATGGAGATCGGCCTGCAACCTTGCGGGTTTTTAGCAACCTACATGCAGTGCCCGCTGATTTACAAAGACCTCGACCTGTATTTCCGCAATCTCGACGCCGAGGCGGCATTATTGGAAAACCTGGATTTACGAGGCGAGACCATTACGGCTAAGGCCAAACTGACCAGCATGGCCGCCAGTTCGCAAACCATTATTGTCCAGTTTGACTTCCAACTCAAAGCCAAGGGCAAAACCTTCTTTTTAGGAAACACCTCGTTTGGTTATTTTACGGGCGACGCTCTTAAAACCCAATTAGGCCTAGACCAAGGACGGCGAATCCTGCCTTGGTTTAAGGAAAACAAGGTGCCCTTGATCCAGGCAAAAAACCTAAACTTAACTCAAGCAGAAACGAGGGACCAATTTTTTACCTCCAGTGCTGAACAGCCTCACTACCACCTGAACTCGGATCAGCTTAACTATCTGGACCACCTGCTGATTTTTGCCGAAGGTGGGGTGGCCGGTAAAGGTTACATCCAAGCGCAGAAAAAAAATGACCCCAATTCGTGGTACTACCCTTGCCATTTTCGGGGTGACCCAGTGATGCCGGGTTCGTTGGGGGTGGAAGCGATTATTGAATCGATCAAGGCCTTTGCGATCCAACAAGGCCTGGGCAGCCAGTTTGCCAATCCGCAGTTTGTACACAAGTTGGGCAAGGTGCAGTGGAAATATCGGGGGCAAATTATCCAGCAGGATCAATTGCTTTCCTTAGAAACCCACGTCAAATCCATTGAACAACGAAAAGGCCAGATTGATATTTTGACCGACGCCAGTCTTTGGAAAGATGGGCTTCGGATCTATCAAGTAAAGGATATTGGAATTTCGATTTTAGACGTGCCTAAAACCCTGGATTGATCTATTCAACACCCATCTGGCTTAGAATCACCAAGATGTCTGCTGGGGGCCGCATAGGTTGGCCCTTTTCGTTAGTTAAGACCCCAAGGGTGCTGGCCTCCAAACAGAGTTGGTCGTCTGCGCGGCGGATTTCTTGGACAAACCGGTACTGGATGGCGCTGGCCTTTTCCATGACCGTAGTCACGTAAAACCGATCATTTGCTTTAAGCGGATATTTATAACGCTGTTCCGATTGGGTTTGGGTAAATTTGATCCCGCGCTCACTGGCCAGCACAAAAAAATCAATCCCCATTTCGCGCAACATGCTGTTTCGCCCATGTTCGAGATAGTTAAAATAATTGGCGTTATGAACTACCCCGCCTTGGTAAATCTCGTTGTCTCGAACTGCCATTTCAATTTTGTGCATCTTAACTCCCTTTCTAGGCCCACTTACCCAAGTTTGATTGACATGGGAACAAAACCCGACCTACCCTTGCAAGGCAATTTTGTTAATTTTAAAATTTTTTCTACCGATTACCCCAAGCCAACCGCGCTATGAACTTTTCCAACTGGTCCAACAGCACCATTGTTGCGCAGGCCAAGGGTTATGCCCTGAGCCAGCCAGACTCCAACTTTGTAACCTTTTTAGTCGATGGTGACCTCGAAGAGGCAAGTCTTAGTTATGCCCAGCTAGACCAAAGGGCTCGCCAGATTGCCGGTTGGTTGCAAGCGCAGGGCTGCAATAAAGGGGACCGGGCGGTGGTGATGTTGCCCAATGGTCTATCTTTTATTGAGGTGTTTTTTGGTTGCCTCTATGCAGGGGTGGTGGCCCTGCCACTCTCCCACCAACTCTTGGCCTATCAAGAATCGTTGATCCCCAAGTTAGAGACCGCCAGCCCTAAACTGATTATCGGGGCAGAGCAGGTGGTTGGTTTTTTAAATAAACGCTTAGCTCAAGATTTTCCCCAATTTGCTTCACTCCAAGTAACCACCCCCCAAGCGATTATAGAGGCGGCCCTAGCGCCCTTTAGCGAGGTGGATATTTTTCCCCAGGACCCGGCCTATTTGCAATTTAGTTCAGGCAGTACGGGCAAACCTAAAGGGATTGTGGTGGGGCATTCGAACATTATGGCCAACATGGAACAATCTCGCCTCGCAGCCGATTGGCAGCCAGGAGCGGGCACCGCCCTTTGGTTGCCCCTGTTTCACGACTTTGGCCTCGCGGCTGGACTTTTAGGGGCCTTATACATGGGGGGATTTGTGATCCTTCTGACCCCCGCCCAGTTTGTGGTCAAGCCCTCGCGCTGGCTTTCGGCCATGAGCCGCTATCGCTGTGCCCATAGTTACGCGCCGCCCTTTGCTTTTGCGATGTGTATTCGGATGCAAAAACCTGAAGAACTGGCCAGCCTTAACCTAAGTTCGATGCGCTCCATTGTGATTGGGGCTGAACCGGTCCATTACCAAGCGACCTTGGAATTCAACCAATTCTACGCTCCCCAAGGCCTTGGGTCCCAAGTACTCCGTCCAGGCTTCGGCATGGCCGAAACGGTGATTATGTTTTCGATGTCCAAAGGCTTAGAAGCGCTGTGTGTGGACCGGCATTTGATCGAGACAAAAGGGCGGCTCCAGTTGGTTTCTGAATCCTTAGATAAAGAGGATAAAAAGTATCTTGTAAACCTGGGCCCCCAGATGCCAGAGCACCTTTTGGTGATCAAAGACGACCAAAACCGCCCCCTGCCTGAAGGGGTGGTCGGCGAGATCTGTTTGTCTGGACCCAGTGTCTGCCAAGGTTATTACCATAACCCCGAAGCGACCTCGGCCACCTTTGGAGTGCAAATCGAGGGGTTTGAACCGCCCTTTTTGGTCACCGGGGACCGGGGGCTACTCTATCAGGGAAACCTCTATTTTACTGGGCGAATCAAGGATTTGATTATTATCCGGGGCCGCAACTACTACCCTCACGACCTGGAATTTGTTTTAGGTCAAGTGCCCGAGGCCTGCCCCGACTGCGTCATGGCCTACGCCATCACCAGCGAAGATGCAGAGGAAAAGCTGGGCCTCGCCCTAGAGATCGACAACGCCCATCTCAAAGACCTGGACTCATTTTACCGAAAAACCCTGCCCCTAATCGACAAGCAGGTGGTAAAGTTAATGGCCGACCATTTCCAGATCTACCCGGCCAGCCGTACCTACCTCAGGCCGGGCACGATCAAAAAAACCTCAAGTGGCAAAATCAAACACAGCGCCACCCAAGAATTGATTGAACAATCCGAGTTCCACGGGCTCCTCACCCGGTTTGTGGACACCGAATCAATCGAGGAAATAGACGGGGCAGACCCCAGAGAAACCTTGATCCAACTCTTCCGCCAGATCACCAAACTGCCGCCGATCTTTGACGAACCTATCGTGGATATTGGCACCGATTCGCTAGATATTGTAAATTTTTTAACCGCCATTGAGGCCAAGTTCCCGATTGAAGGGTTTGACATCTTTGACGAGGTCGATGATAAGACCACGCTTAACAAAATCATAGAACTGATCACCGCCCATTATTAGTGAGCAGAACTGGACCCGTTTGGGTCTTATTCGTCGCCTAGCTTCAAGATAGCTAAAAACGCCTCTTGAGGCACCTCGACGTTGCCTAGTTGTTTCATCCGCTTCTTGCCCTTTTTCTGCTTATCCAAGAGTTTGCGCTTGCGAGAAATGTCGCCGCCATAACACTTAGCAGTCACGTTTTTTCGCATCGCCCCAATTGATTCACGGGCGATAATTTTGGCACCAATGGCCGCTTGGATGGCGATTTCAAACATCTGGCGGGGGATCAGCTCTTTTAATTTTTTGGCCAACTCCCGGCCTCGGTGGTAGGCCTTGTCCCGATGGACCACAATAGAAAGCGCATCGACCGCGTCGCCGTTAAGCAGAATATCCAACTTAACTAGGTTAGCTGGGCGGTATTCTAACAATTCATAGTCGAAACTAGCGTAGCCTTGGGTCAGGGACTTGAGTTGGTCATAAAAATTATATACAATCTCGTTCATCGGCAATTCGAACTTAAGGCTCACCCGTTTGTCACCGATATAGTCCATGTTGCGCTGAATCCCCCGCTTCTCCAAAGCCAACTTCATCACCGCGCCCACGTACTCCGAAGGCATAATGATATTTCCCAACACAAAGGGTTCTTCAAGATGATCGATTTGGGTAGGGTCAGGGAGTTCAGAGGGGTTTTCGATTTTAAACATCGGCCCTTTAACCGGATGAACATGGTAAACCACGGTTGGTGAGGTTACCAAAAGGCTTAGGTCAAATTCCCGCTCCAGCCGCTCCTGGACAATTTCCATATGGAGCAGGCCTAAAAACCCACACCGAAAACCAAAACCCAAGGCCACCGAAGATTCAGGCTCCCAGGTTATCGCCGAATCGTTTAAGGACAACTTACCCAGGGCCTCTTTAAGATCTTCAAAGTCGTTTGAGTCAACCGGATAAATACCTGAAAAAACCATGGGTTTGGCTTCATGGTATCCAATCAACAATTCCTTAGCACCCCGTTCTTTGGTAGTTATGGTGTCGCCGATTTTTACGTCTTTAATGGTTTTGATACTGGCCGACATATAGCCTACTTCGCCCGCATAAAGCGCCTCAACCTCGGTTTTATACGGGGTGAATTTGCCTAAGCTAGTGACTAGATATTCCTTGCCGGTAACCATAAAGCGAATCATTTCGTTGCGCTCGATCTTGCCTTCCATCACCCGAAACAACGCCACAATACCCACATAAGGGTCAAACCAACTATCGAAGATCAACGCCCGCAAAGGGGCTTCCAGGTCGCCTTTAGGGGCGGGCACCTTGGCCACCACCTGCTCTAAAATATCTTCAATCCCAATCCCAGCCTTCGCCGAAGCGCGCACCGCCTCTGAAGCATCAATCCCAATCACCTCTTCAATCTCCAGGGCCACCCGATCTGGATCGGCAGCGGGAAGATCGATTTTGTTTAAGACCGGTAGTATCTCCAGATCGTGTTCTAAGGCCAAATAGACGTTGGCCAAGGTCTGCGCCTCCACCCCTTGAGCTGCGTCCACCACTAAAAGAGCCCCTTCGCAAGCGGCAATACTACGGCTGACCTCGTAGGTAAAATCCACATGGCCAGGGGTGTCGATTAGGTTGAGTTGGTAGTTGATTCCGTCTTTGGCTTTATAGTTTAAAGAAACTGTCTGGGCCTTAATCGTGATCCCCCTTTCCCGCTCAATGTCCATGTTATCAAGGAATTGAGCCTGCTTGTCGCGGGAGCTTAAGGCCCCGGTAAAACTTAGGATACAGTCGGCTAGGGTCGATTTGCCATGGTCAATATGGGCGATTATACAAAAATTTCGAACCCTTGACTGTGTCTCTTTATTAAAGGTCAACTTTTTCCTCTTCGATGCTCATAGCCACCTTGCCAGTCCTGACTGACTCTAGCACGCTAACTGAGTCCAGTTCTTTGAATACCGCGTCAATCTTGGCTTCGGTTCCCGAAAACTCCAACACTAGGTCTTTACCGGACCAATGGAGCATGCGGGCTGAAAAGACCTCGACTACATGGTTGATTTGCCGAGACGACTGCGCGTCATAGTGGACCTTAACCAACGCCATTTCCCGCATTACCGCGTGCTGCACTTGATTTGAGGCGGCCATAATGGCTTTCATTCGCTCATCTGGTTCGACCTCACGGTCTAGCACATGGTAGGTTTTTAAGACGTGAACCAACTTTTGAGTTTGTTTTCGAATCTGCTCTAGTTCCGCTTCCCCAGCCCTAACCACGATGGTGAAACGACTCACCCCCGGCTGGTGAGTATGGCCCACGGTTAAAGACTCGACGTTAAAACCGCGCCGAGAAAACAGGGCAGAAATCCGGGTTAAAACCCCTGGTTTGTCTTCTACCTCAAGGGCAATTACATGCCGGTTTTCGGTTGATTGCATTAGCCCGCCTTTTCTTTAAGCGACAGGTTCGCTCTCTGGTCCAACAATTCTAAGTCAAAACACAAAATGTTGGGTTTTCTGGACTGGATCGCCTTTTTTAAAGCGGGCCCAATTCGTTTCGGATCCACAATAGTCTCCCCCCAACCGCCCATGGCTTGGGCCAAGAGAGGATAGTCTAAGTCGCGGTTGAAATCGTTGGCAATATGGCGTTTGCCATATTTGAGATTTTGTAGTTCGCGAATCATTCCTAAGCGGAAGTCATTGAGTACAATTACCGTCAAAGGAACCTTGTGTTCGACGGCCACCAAGAACTCCTGCATGTTCATCATAAAACTCCCGTCCCCTGAGATGTTCACCACGGGGGTTTCTTTGTCTGCGAACCAGCAGCCAATGGCCGCAGGCAGGCCAAAGCCCATGGTTCCCAACCCGCCTGAAGTAAATAAAGGCAGGTGTTTAGGGTTGGTCATATGGTGGTTGGCCCACATCTGGTGCCGCCCGACATCGGTGGTCACGTGCAGCTTTTGGTCAATTTTAGAAAGCTCGTCAAAGACCAATTCCATCACCCTCGCCGCATCGGTTTTGGGTAACATGGTGGTCGAGCGTTTATGTTTTCCTAATATCCAAGGTTCCCGCCCACAGATTGGCTTTTCTTCAATCCGCCGGTTCATGTCACGCAGGGTTTCCTTGATATCCCCGACAATGGGGATATCAGCCGGAAGGTTTTTGCCAATCTCGGCCGGGTCAATATCGATTTGGATTAATTTAGCTTTTTTAGCAAACAGCTCTGGTTTAACAATACTCCGGTTGCTCATTTTGACCCCAATCGCCAAAATCACGTCCGCGTCTTGGTTCACTAGGCGGTTGGCCAAGCTATTGCCGTGGGTGCCAATCATCCCTTGATATAGTTCGTCGTCAGCCCCAATCACACCGGTAGCCATTAAGGTCCTAACCACAGGCAACCGGCATTTTCGCACCAGTGATAAAAGCTCGGCCACCGCCCCCGAAGCCTCTACCCCGCCGCCAATCAATACCAAAGGTCGCTCTGCCCGGTCTAAGGCGCGCAGCGCCCGCTTGATCTGGCCGATGTTTCCCCTCACCGTTGGCTGGTAGCCCGGAAGAATGGCTTTGGCTTTGAGGTCGTGAGGATAATTAGCCAACTGAACATCGACCGGGATATCGAGCAACACTGGCCCTTTGCGTCCTGAGTTGGCGATATAAAATGCGCCGTCAATCGCCGCGACCAAGTCGGACTCGTGTTTAATTAATTCGTTGTGTTTGGTCACCGGCATGGTGATGTTAAAGCAATCCACCTCCTGAAAGGCATCGGTGCCAATCAGGTTGCGGTGAATCTGCCCAGTAATGGCCACTACCGGAATCGAGTCCAAGAGGGCGTCAGCCAAGCCGGTCACTAGGTTGGTTGCGCCAGGCCCAGAAGTCGCCAAACAGACCCCTGGCGACCCTGCAACCCGTGCGTACCCTTCAGCCATGTGTGCTGCACCAGCTTCATGGCGGGTCAAGATATGTTGGATTTTTGATTGGCGCAGCTCGTCGTAAATGGGCAGATTCGCGCCGCCAGGGTATCCGAAGATAACCTCGACGCCGCGATCTTCCATCATACGGACCAGGGCTTTAGCCCCGGTCATAGGTAACGGTGAGCCTTTGGTTTTAGAGGCCATCTCGCCCTTTATCCCTCCAGGGGCTCTTCCGAAACCTCTGGTTCGTCACCATCGTACAGGTCCATATCATCATCGATAATTGGAGCCTGAATCTCAATCACCTCTTCCTCAACCGGCTCACCTAGAGCGTTATAACTAAAGGCTTTTCTCCGGGGGAACCCGGTGCCAGCAGGGATCAAGCGACCGATGATAACATTCTCCTTGAGGCCTTTAAAGGTGTCCAATTTGGCATTAATAGCCGCTTCAGTAAGCACCTTGGTGGTCTCTTGGAAGGAGGCCGCCGAAATAAAGCTGTCCGTAGAAAGAGCCGCTTTGGTAATCCCTAAAAGCAACGGCTCGTATTTAGCAGGACGATGCCCTTCAGCCATCAGCTTCTTGTTGACCTCGTTTAGTTGGGGTCGCGAAACCGCTTCTCCAACCAGGAAGTGAGAGTCACCAGGATCAACGATTTTAACCTTTCGCAACATCTGGCGAGTGATAACCTCGATGTGCTTGTCGTTGATTTTTACCCCTTGCAGGCGGTAAACTTCCTGGACCTCGTCAACCAAGAATTTCTGTAGTTCGTTAACCCCTTTTACCCTCAAAATATCGTGAGGGTTTGCCGAACCATCGGTCAAGGGCTCACCAGTGCGCACGTAGTCGCCTTCTACCACAATTACGTGTTTACCTTTAGGCACCAGGTATTCCTTGGGCTCGCCAACATCAGGGCGGACAATAATCCGGCGCTTGCGGCGTAGGTCTTCGCCGAACTCCACGAGTCCGTCGATATCAGAAATCTGGCTAGGGTCCTTAGGTGAACGGGCTTCGAAAAGCTCCGCAACCCTTGGCAGACCGCCGGTAATATCCTTGTTTTTAGTGGTTTCGCGAGGGACTCGAGCCAAAATATCCCCAGGCTGAACCTCGTCCCCTTCTAAGACCATTAACTCGGACTTGTTGGGCAGATAGAAACCAGGGTGAATCCGGCCATCGTCGCGTTTAAGGTCCTTTCCGGTTTTACCCCCCTTAAGTAACAAGCGAGGCTTGAGGTTCGAATCTGGCGCCTCGGTAATAACCCGGCGTTCGTAACCTGTGTCTTCGGCACGCTGAACCTTAAGCGACTTGCCTTCTTCAATGTCTTCGAACTTGATCTTGCCTTCGACGTCGCAAATAATCGGCATAGAGAATGGATCCCATTCGGCCAATTTATCGCCCTTTTGTATCTTGGCGTGATCTTCAAAAAACAGAGTTGCACCCACGGGCAACAAGTGACGGTCCACCTCGCGGCCCACGTCATCGATCAAGTAGATCTCGGACTTTCTTGACTGCAAGATTCGCTTGCCTTCACGGTTTTGAACCGTGCGGGCGTCTGAATACTGGATCGTACCCGAACTTCTGGCTTCCCAGAAGGTCGCTTCTACTTTCCTAGACGCTGCTCCCCCAATATGGAAGGTCCGCATGGTCAACTGGGTTCCAGGCTCCCCGATGGATTGCGCCGCAATAACCCCAACGGCCTCGCCGATGGAAGCCAAGTGGCCCCGCGCTAAATCACGACCATAACAAAGCGAACAAATCCCTTCCTGGTTGTTACAGGTCAGTACGCTGCGGATCAAAACGCGATCAATCCCAACCTTATCCAAGATATCAACGTTATCTTCGGTGATCATGTGACCAACGGGGATCAATACCTCGTGGTTGTAGGGATCAATTACGTCCTCTAGGGCAATCCGCCCTAAAATTCGTTCAGACAATTTAACGATAATCTCGCCGTTTTCGAGCAAGGGCTCCATCTGAATCCCTTCCGTAGTGCCGCAATCATAGCTGGTGATCACACTGTCTTGCGCTACATCCACCAACCGGCGGGTCAAGTAGCCCGAGTTAGCGGTCTTAAGCGCCGTATCGGCCAAACCCTTCCGTGCCCCGTGGGTCGAAATAAAGTACTGCGCTACGTTAAGACCCTCACGGAAGTTAGCGGTAATTGGGGTTTCGATAATCTCCCCAGTCGGCTTGGCCATCAAACCCCTCATCCCACCCAACTGGCGAGACTGGTGTTCAGAACCCCGAGCGCCCGAATCCGCCATTACAAAGATTGAGTTGGGTTGGGGAAGTCCGGTTTTCTCGTTGATGGATTCGGCTCCCATAGCACCCTTCATCGCCTCGCCCACCTCGTTGGTGATCTTGGACCAGATGTCGATTACTTTGTTGTAACGCTCGCCGTCGGTAATGATCCCGTTTTCATGTTGCAACTGAATCTCTTCAACCTCGGCAAAGCCTTTGTTGATCAACTCTTCTTTAGCCGAAGGAATAACCATGTCGGCCATCGAAATCGAGAAACCAGCCTTCGCCGCCTGTCGGAAGCCCATTTCCTTGAGGACATCCAACATTTCAACAGTTTTAACGTTGCCCGCCACGCGGTAGCTATGGTCGATCAAGGCTTCTAAGTCCTTTTTCTTAAACAACCGGTTCACTACGGAAAAGTCGATTTCCTTGGGGATCCCGTTGTAAAGCAAAACCCGACCTGTGGTGGTTTCCACGATCTGCTCACCCATACGAACCTTGATCTTGGCTTGCAATTGAATCAAACCGTGATCATAAGCGGCAGCAACCTCTTCGGTATTAGCGAAGGTCTTGCCTTCTCCTTTGGCGCCTGGGCAGGCGCGGGTCACCCAATAAACCCCCAAAACCATGTCTTGGGTAGGGGTCATGGCCGGTTTACCTGTAGCTGGGCTCAAGATGTTGTTGGTCGCCATCATCAAGATCTTGGCTTCCATTTGCGCTTCAACGGTCAAGGGAAGATGGACCGCCATCTGGTCACCGTCGAAGTCGGCGTTAAAGGCCGAACAAACCAAGGGATGCAAGGTCACCGCCTTACCCTCGATCAGTTTGGGCATAAAGGCCTGAATACCCAAGCGGTGCAAAGTTGGGGCACGGTTGAGCATAATCGGATGATCCACAATCACCGAGTCCAAAGCGGGCCAGATTTCAGGATCTTGGTTTTCAACCATCTTTTTAGCCACCTTGATCGTAGCCGCTTTACCGCGCTCGATTAGGTAATTAAAAATAAAGGGTTTGAAAAGCTCTAAGGCCATCTGCTTAGGCAGACCGCACTGGTTAAGCTTCAAATCAGGACCCACCACAATAACCGTCCGACCCGAGTAGTCCACCCGTTTACCCAGTAGGTTCTGGCGGAAGCGCCCGGTTTTACCCTTGAGGGCGTCAGAAAGCGACTTCAGGGGCCGTTTGTTGGTCCCCAAGATCGGGCGTCCGCGGCGTCCGTTGTCAAAAAGCGCGTCCACCGCTTCTTGCAACATCCGCTTTTCGTTTTTAACAATGATTTCAGGCGCGTTGAGGTCCATCAAGCGTTTGAGGCGGTTGTTGCGGTGAATGACCCGGCGGTATAGGTCGTTTAAGTCACTCGTAGCAAACCGGCCCCCTTCTAAGGGAACCAAAGGCCGCAGTTCAGGACTGATCACTGGAATCACTTCTAGGATCATGTTGGCCGGGTTGAGGCCAGATTCTTTGAAGGACTCAACAATTTTAAGGCGCTTGATAATTTTCTTGCGCTTGGCTTCACTTGTGGCTTCACGCAACTCGGCTCGTAGTTGATCCGAAATCTCGGCCACATTCATCTCTTCAAGAATCTCGCGAACCGCTTCAGCACCCATGCTGGCGCGGAACTCAATATCGTTTTCAGACAACTCACGACACTGGGTCTCGTCGATTACTTGATACTTTTCCAGATCACTAGAACCTGGATCAAGGATGATATAGGCGTCAAAATAAAGCACCCGCTCCAAATCACGCAGAGTCATGTCCATGATGTTTGCCAGCCTAGAAGGCAAGCCTTTTAGGAACCAAACGTGACTGACCGGGCAGGCCAATTTAATGTGGCCCAGGCGCTCGCGGCGAACCTTGGACTGAATCACCTCGACCCCACACTTTTCGCAAGTGATGCCGCGATGTTTCATTCGTTTGTATTTACCACAGATACATTCGTAATCGTTAACAGGCCCGAAGATCTTGCCGCAGAAAAGACCATCACGCTCTGGTTTAAAAGTGCGGTAGTTAATGGTCTCACTGGTTTTAATCTCGCCATGGCTCCAAGAAAGAACCTGTTCTGAAGAGGCTAGCGAAATCTGGACGGCGTAATAATCTAAGGGATCTACCGATTCGTTGTAGGCAATCTGATTCAAAACCATCTCCTGGTAGGTGGGACTTTTTTAAAGCCCCGGTTGTCGACTTTTGCTTAGGTTATTACACCTTTAAATATCTTCGGACTCAAAGAATCCGGCGTCTCTGATCAACTGAAAGTCCAAACACAAGGACTTAAGCTCGTTGATTAGAACTTTAAAGGACTCAGGGATACCGGTCTTAATGTCGTGGTTCCCTTTAACAATTGATTCGTAAATCTTGTTCCGCCCTTGGATATCGTCGGATTTAACCGTGAGCAACTCGCGCAGGGTATAAGCCGCACCGTAAGCTTCCAAGGCCCAAACCTCCATCTCACCAAAGCGCTGCCCCCCGAACTGGGCTTTACCACCCAAAGGCTGCTGGGTGACCAAGCTGTAGGGCCCAATAGATCGGGCGTGTAACTTGTCATCAACCAAGTGGTGGAGTTTAAGCATGTACAGGTAACCAACCGTGATCTTCTGATCAAATTTGTCACCCGTGCGCCCGTCAAAGAGGTCCATTTGACCGGTTTTATCAAGCCCACAAAGTTCCAAAAGACGGTGAATCTGCTCTTCTTTAGCCCCATCGAATACCGGGCTAGCAAAGTAGAAACCCTCTTTGAGTTTCTCCGCAAACTTCATCACCCCTTCGTCAGAGAGCTGGTCTAAATGTTCAGAGACGTACTTGTTGTCGTAAACATCGGCGATTTCCTTTTTTAACTTGTTTACCGGATGTTGCGCTTGCAAGCTATCCCCCATCCGGTCACCCAAGGCCCGTGCGGCTAACCCTAAGTGGGTCTCAAGCACCTGCCCCACGTTCATCCGTGAAGGTACACCCAAGGGGTTAAGCACAATATCAATGGCTTTGCCGTTGGCCCGGTAAGGCATCTCTTCAACTGGGATGACCCGCGAGATAACCCCTTTGTTTCCGTGGCGACCGGCCATTTTATCACCCACCGATAGGCGGCGTTTCATGGCCACATAAATCTTAATCGCCCGGATCACACCCGGTTGAAGATCGTCAGTGCGGAACTCACGTTCTTTTTTCGACTCGTGCACTTGATTAAGCAGTTCGATCTGACCTAGAGCGTTTTTACCCATCTTGGCCAACTGCTCATTTTCCGACTTAGTGGCTACCGTTAATTCTACCCAAGCTTCTGGGTGGATACTGGCCAACTCTTCTTGGGTCAGTTTGTGACCCTTTTTGAAGATTTTTTCTCCAGTCGAGGGCATAACCAAATCGGCAGCAAGGGCGCTTTTTGACAAAATCGGCCATGCTTTGGACTGGAAACTACCTTTAACAATCCGCACTTCGTCTCTAAAGTCAGCGTCCAGCTTTTTGCGGGTCGCCTCTTCAATCGCCAAGGTGCGTTCGTCTTTTTCGACTCCGCGGCGGTTAAAGACTTTAACATCGATCACTACCCCTTCGATCCCTTGAGGTACCCTTAGCGAGGTGTCGCGGACATCGCCTGCCTTCTCACCAAAGATCGCCCGCAAGAGTTTTTCTTCCGGGTTCAGTTGGGTCTCCCCTTTGGGGGTAGTTTTACCCACCAAAATGTCGCCCGACTTTACGTATGAACCGATACGAATAATCCCGGAATCGTCTAAGTTTCTAAGCGCATGCTCTGAAACGTTAGGGATATCGCGAGTGATCATCTCTTTACCCAGCTTGGTGTCGCGGGCCAAGACCTCTAGTTCTTCAATATGCACCGAGGTAAATCGGTCCTGATGTAGCACTTTCTCGGAGACTAAGATCGAGTCTTCGTAGTTGTACCCATTCCAAGGCATAAACGCGATCAACATGTTTTGCCCCAAGGCCAACTCACCGGACTCGCAAGAGCCGCCGTCTGCCAAAATCTGCCCTACCTCAACTGGGTCACCCACCTGAACCAAGGGGCGCTGATTGATACAGGTGTTTTGGTTAGAGCGTTGGTATTTGCGTAGATGATAGATGTCCACATTGGGCTCGATTGCTGATTCGTCAGCACTCAAATCCACTTCTGCTTCCACCACAATCCGGCCCGCGTCCACGCGGTCCACAATCCCGGCCCTTCGAGCGACCACACAAGAGCCTGAATCGTGGGCTACCTGATATTCCATACCCGTGCCCACAAAGGGCGCTTCTGGGCGAACCACTGGCACTGCTTGGCGCTGCATGTTACTGCCCATCAAGGCCCGGTTCGCGTCGTCGTGCTCCAAGAAGGGGATCAAACTTGCCGCGATGGAAACCAACTGTTTGGGGCTCACATCCATAAAGTCGATGTCTTCTTTGCGGACGTTTTTGAAATCGCCGCCCACCCGTGCCTGGACATAGTCGCGGACCAAGTGGTTTTTGGGATCTAATAAGGCGTTCGCCTGGGCGATTTTGTAATGGCCCTCGTCAATTGCCGAAAGATAAACAATCTCGTCGGTTACCTTAGTCTCCTCAACCTTGCGGTAAGGGGTCTCAATAAAACCAAACCGGTTCAACCGAGCATAAGTGGCCACAGAAGAGATCAAACCAATGTTAGGTCCTTCTGGGGTTTCAACTGGGCAGATACGGCCATAGTGGCTGGCATGTACGTCGCGCACCTCGAAACCGGCACGCTCGCGGGTCAAACCTCCTGGTCCCAGTGCCGATAAGCGGCGCTTATGGGTAATTTCAGAGAGCGGGTTGGTTTGATCCATAAACTGCGAGAGTTGGCTAGAACCAAAAAACTCGTTGATCACCGCCGAAACAGGCTTGGAGTTGATGATGTCGTGTAACATCATGGTTTCGGTTTCTTGGAGGCTCATGCGTTCTTTAATCGCGCGTTCCATCCGTACCAAACCGATACGCACTTGGTTTTCCAATAGCTCGCCGACCGAGCGCACCCGGCGGTTGCCTAAGTGGTCGATATCGTCAATGTCTCCGCCCGCCCCGTCTTTAAGGCGTAGCAGGTATTCAACCACCGCCATAATGTCGTCTTTAGTCAAGACGGTCATCTCCAGTGGCTGTTCAATATGCAACTTTTTGTTGATCTTCATCCGCCCGACTTGACTCAAATCGTAGCGTTCAGCGTTAAAAAACATGTTTTGCAACAAGTTTTTAGCAACTTCCATCGTCGGCGGGTCGCCGGGTTTCATCTTTTTGTAAATCTCGATCAAGGCCTCTGCGGCCGAGCCAATCTTGTCTGCGGCCAAGGTATTGCGGAAGCTGGGCCCGATAGTTTTGTTGCCCATAAACAAGAGGTCAATCGACTCGATTTTGTCTTCAAGCAACTGCTCGAGTTTTTCTTCGGTCAAGGGCTCGTTTGACTCGATAATCACTTCCCCGTCACTGCCTTTAACGTCAACTAGGCTATAGCGGCCTAAGATGTCTTCCAGGTTAGAGGGGATCTCCAAAATCCCTGCTTCGCTGATCTTGCGGATCGAAGCGCGGCTGATTTTTTTGCCTTTAGCCAAGATCAATTTCCCATCGGCTGGATCGACAATATCCTCGATCACCCGCTGATTTTGGGCAGAAGCGGTGTCAAAGTACTTGGTATAAACCCGCTTTTTCATGTCCTTAGACATGGCGGCTTTAAGGTTGATTTTTTCAACCGGGTAAAAACGCTTAAGCAGCTCAGAGGCGCTAAAGCCCAAGGCTTTCAACAAAATAGTGGCCGGGAACTTGCGGCGGCGGTCAATTCTTACAAACAAGAGGTCCTTGGCGTCGAACTCAAAGTCCACCCAAGAGCCCCGTTGGGGGATGATGCTCGCGGAATAAAGCAATTTGCCGGAGCTATGCCCCTTGCCCTTGTCGTGGCCAAAAAATACGCCTGACGACTTGTGCAATTGGCTTACAATAACCCGTTCAGTCCCGTTGATAATAAAGGAACCGGTGTCGGTCATCAGCGGGAATTCGCCTAGGTAAATTTCTTGCTCTTTAATGTCATGGATCCGGCGTTGGTCGCCTTTTTCATCGCTTTCCCAGATAATCAAGCGCAAGCTTACCCGAATCGGAGCGGCAAAGGTGACCCCTCTGATTTTGCACTCGTTTTCGTCATACTTGGGCTCGCCTAAGCGATAAGAGACATACTCCAAGGTGCAGGTGCCGCCAAAGTCAGAGATCGGGAAGACGGATTTAAAAACCGCTTCCAAACCCTGCATCTCCCGTTGATCGGGCTGAATCTCTTTTTGCAGGAACCAAGCGTAAGACTCTTTTTGGATCTGCAAAAGTTCGGGAGGATTGAGGACCGATTCAATCTTTCCGAAATTTACGCGAAGCCTTTGAGTGTGGGGTACTTTTGTCATGTTTTCGCTCAAGTGAGTGTACGGTTAACCAGCCCGTCGGGGCCCTGTGTTCCTAACGTCCAAGGTTTTACAAGCCAAGGCCTACGCGCAAATCGTTCCCTAATTTTCTGAATTTGGTGAGTTTTTCAGGCATTATGGCCGTAGAAAGGCCAAGGGAATCGCCGAACGGCGAAAAGAAGGTGGGTCGATTCATGACTTGCGTAAATGGAATTCGGGCCACTAAAAATAAGGAATCTCTAACTATTAATTTCCCACCCCTTCTATGTCAATGCTTTTTTTTGGAATTATTTAAATTCTTTTCCCTTTTGGCACAAAGACTGCTCTTAGTCGGTCTAAACGCAGCCGGTGGCGCTCGTCAAAGAGCCTGTACGCGGCCCAACTGACCGCCAAAAGCACCCCAAATCCGGTCCCAGCAGCAATCATAAACAAGATTAAAATCTGATACTTGGCCGCTTCCATTGGAGGGCCTCCGGCTAAAATCTGTCCGGTCATCATCCCCGGGATACTCACCAAACCCGCGCTGGCCATGGCGTTTAAAATTGGGGTCAACGCCATTTGTAAAGCTTGACGTCGATGCTCGCCCGAAGCAGCCCAACCGGTCCAACCCAAGGTTAGTTTGGCTTCGATAGCCGCTTGATCCCGATGGATGCCTTGACTAAACTGGTTTAAACCCAGGGCCACACCGGTCATGCAATTGCCCAACAACATCCCTAATAAGGGTATCGCATATTGGGGTTGGTACCAGGGATGATTCCCCAAAACTACTGTAAGCGCAAAAAACCCCACCCCAAAACTGGAGACAAACATGGCCGAGGTCCCGGCCCAATAACCACTGAGCCCCTCAAAGGGTCGGGTTTGTCGGGCTTGCACTTCGCGCCCCGCAAATAACAACATCACCAGAGCCACCGAGCCCACGGCCCAAGGATCATTCCAAGCGAAGATCGATTTCAAAACCAACCCCACCAGTGTCAACTGGATCACGGCCCTCGCGGCTCCTAGCAAAATCTTGCGGCCTAAACCTAGACCTTGAAACCAGTTAATCAGAGCTAACAAAACCACTAAGCTACCAGCTAGGGTCAAATCCACCCAAGATAGCAAAATCATGGCACCTCTGAAAGGGCTAGATTTTCCATCTGGTACCGCTTAGAAGCTAACCGGACGAGCTGTTCAGGGTCGTGACTAGTAAAAATTGCCGCCCCACCACTTTTTGCCAGATAGTCTAGTAAAAAGGCTTCAAGCAAGCCACGTGAAGCCCGGTCAAGACTGGCAGTGGGTTCATCTAAAAGAAGTACCTGCGGTTTGTTTTCTAGGAGCCGCAAAAGTGCAAGTCGCTGCTTTTCCCCGGTTGAAAGCCTAGAGACCGGCCCATTGAGCAGGTCCCGGCTAAGCCCTAACGCCTCGAAGGGTACAAAAGCAGGAAATTGAAAGTGAGATTCCACCTGATCGGACCACCAAGCCGATTCAGCGGGCAAATAGCCCACTCGCTTGCGCCACAAGGGCGCAGCAAAGCCCGCTTGGCTCTGCCCTTCGAGCATTACCAATCCCTGATGAGGAATTAAATCAGCGAGTGCTTTAAAAAAAAGGGACTTTCCAGCCCCAGAAGGACCTTCTAGCCCGACCAATGCGCCTGCTTCTAAAAGCAAATCGTTTGGCGGGCCATTTAAAACTTGAAGTGCTTTAACCTCCAATAGAGGTGCGGGCATTAGTTGGGGTCGATAAAAAACACCATGTAATAAATAATTACCCCGGTCACCGAAACATACATCCAGATCGGCAGGGTCCAGCGGGCAATCTTTTTGTGTTTTTCCCGATTATCTTTAATCGCGTGATACATCGTGATCAAAATCAAAGGAACCTGAACCCCCGCCAAAATAATATGGGGTACCAAGATCACGAAATACAAGATCCGTAAGAAACCTTCCCCTTCATAAGCGACATGGCCAACCGAGGCATGATAGATCAGATAAAGCACCAAAAAGGCGGCAGAGGCCAAAAAAGCGCCAATCATACAAACTTTATGCAAAGCCTCGTTTTTTGCCTTGCCAATCGCCACCGCGCCTATGGCCAAAAGCACCGCCGCGAGCCCATTAAGCCCCGCGATTAAGGGCGGAAGCCCTAACACCCATTCCGGGTTATCCATTGATTCCTTTTATGGTAGATCGAAAAAAGCCGGTTAGCGTTCCAACTGATTTTCTGCGTGCACTTGTTTAATACGCCTGCGAATGAAATAGATAATGCTGCCCAACAGGGTGGGGGGCAACACAATCAACAAAGCGGTGGTGACGTAAAAGGCCTCTAAAAAATCTTCCCGCCCTGAAAAACAAACAGAACAAGCAAAAGCCTGCCAGGGGAGAAGGGTCGCAGCGAGGCCCAAGAGGATTCGTTTCATGATTTTCCTTAGGTTCAGGGGAACTGGCTGAAATCCTACCCCCACTCCACCCAAACTGGCAAGCCCACTTTGCGCTGGATTACCCCAAAAAGGGCAAATAACGCTATTAATGAATATATTTAGAACTGCCCGTTGTCCACCTCTAAATTATGCTCCCCCCAATTGATCCCCTTTTATGTTCGGCCAAAGCCTCCGTTATCCTCCCAGCCACCAGAGGGCCCCTAGCCACCCGACCTGGATTCAAACTAACCCAGATTCGTGGGGGGGGGGACAATGGGGGCTAGTTCGATGCTTGAAAACGACCAAGCTGATAGAACTGCTAAACCAGGAGGTTAAGCAACGCACCAAGCCCTTGGAGTTCGTGCGGGCGGGGGGCTCGCCTTGATTAGCGTTTTAATTGCCGTCGAAAAAAGCTGGAGTTCGTGCGGGCGGGGGGCTCGCCTTGATTAGCGTTTTAATTGCCGTCGAAAAAAGCTGGAGTTCGTGCGGGCGGGGGGCTCGCCTCTTTCTCTACACCTAGGCTGGTGCCCATGGAGTTCGTGCGGGCGGGGGGAGGGTGGACTTTTACTGGCCCTTGCCCTTCCTCTCCCTCAAAATGGAACTACCCTGGCGATCAAACCAAGCAGGGAAAGGGAAGGAAAGCCTTCCATTCTTCAAAAAACTTAGATATTTGTGAATTCACACAATTAACTGGACGGTACCTGGACTGGTGGCTAAATTAATCCACCGATAAATGGATTATCGGGCAAACTCATATTTTAGATTCAAATGAAAGCTTTACTACTGACGCTATCGGCCCTCCTAATCGCCTCCCTGGCGCTTGCCCAAGAAAGACACAAAAACACCGGCCTATTCTACGTTGGCCCATCCGTCCAGACCGGAAAGGTTAGCGGGCTCAAGGACTTTTACCTTTCGGATTACGAGTATTGGGGGAGTGCTTACGGATCCTCGAGGGTACCAGCAGCGAATGCCAACGGAGATTTTAGCGATACTGGCTTAAATCTTGGGGTAACTGGTGAGTTTGGCGGTGCTTATGAGTACAATTTTTCAATGGATTATTTCAATCAGTCGTTGAACTTTGAAGTCGGTGGAAACTACAACCTCACCTCACTGGTTGGTATTGAAAAATTTAAGCTACTAGTTGGCCCTAGCTTGTTCTTTTCGGGTTACAGGCAGAAAGTTGGTAGTCTTTCTGTATCCAATTCGCCCAGCATTTTGACTAGTGACGGTTACTTCTCCAGCGGCGATGAGGTTTTTATCGAATCCTCAGCGACCGGGTTAATGGGCAAGGTGACTGCCCGCATGGATATCAATGAATCCATGGTCCTTTCTGTGGATTACGGGGTTCCGTTCGGCATCAATTCAAAGGCCAACCTAAAAATCGGATCCACTGAGTTGGTTGACTCGGCCTCTTTTCTTGATTCCCCAACCGGCAATCGAGTTGACGCGGTGGGTAATTCCGAAGTGTCTTATTCCGGCTTGATCAACATTACAGTTGGCTGGAAATACTAAATCAGGGGACAGTTTTTTGGTAGTGTAAAGTTTTATGTGTGAAATGGGTCTGGAGTAAATTTGAAGGTGTTTCCCCTTTAAGGTTTGATTGCAACAGCAACCAAAGAAGGAGAAACACCCATGAGACGTAAGCGCCCAGTAAACCCCACCTTTTTTTGATCAGTTGGTTTTGCTAGGGTCGAGGTAGCCAGGCAGGAGGGCTTTGATTTGCTCGTCGGTTTCGGCGTAAGGGAAGCGTTCGAAGAGGATTTCGAGGTAGGTGGCGGGGTTGAGGCCATTGGCTTTGGCTGATTCGACTAGGCTGTAGAGCGCCGCCGTGGCGCGGGCTCCGGCTTGGGTGTCGGCAAAGAGCCAGTTTTTTCGCCCTAAAGCCACAGGCCTAATTGCATTTTCGGCCAGATTGTTGTCCAGCGGTAGCTCGGGGTGTTCGAGAAACCGTATGCGCCCAGTAAACCACACCTTTTTCTTTGGTTAAGATTTTGCGAAGTTGAGGCTCCCATTAACGGAGTTGAGCCATGGAGCAGGATTTATCAAGGGTTTGGGCTGAGCGTTTTGCGGCTTGCGAAGCCTCGGGGTTGAGCCAAGCGGATTTTTGTAGGCGTGAAGGGCTGTCGTTGTCCTCGTTTTATCAGTGGAAGACGCGCTTGAAGCGTCGAGGCACCCAGCAGTTGAGCAAAAAGCCTGAAATCCGGGAAATCCGGGGACACATTACCTATTTTAAGGTTATTTTATTAATGCTCTGATCGTTTAAACAAGTCCATCCCGCCCTGTTTGCTTGGGCGCTGCGCTTTCCAAGCAAAAGCGGGCGGGACGGGCCCTGGTCTTCTTCTTTCGGTTTTGCTTTGTTTTACGGCTTGGGGACTCGACTGCACCCAGCCTTCAATCCTTGAAGGCCCGTCCTCTGGCTTCTTTCTATCTACCCCGTCCCCTTATCACCTCAAATCCTTTGGGCTGGCCGCTGCGCGGCATTGCAGGGGTTTCACCCCCGCACCCCCACCAGAGGCCGAAGGCCCCTGGACCCCTTTATTGACTTCTAACTAGGAGGGGGGCGGAAAAGGGCAAAAAAAAACCCGCCGGGGCGGGTTCTTTTTTTTGGCCGAAGCCGGTTCTATCAACCCAAGCCGAAGCCTAGGCTAGTAGAGGTAGATGGTTACGTACAACACGGGCCAGACGCCAACGACAAAGTACCAGAGCATCTGGGTGACGGTGAACTCGTTTTTCGCTGCCTGGAAATCCAACCGCGTCAACCGCGGATATTGCCAAAACAGGATCAAAATCGCGCTCACCGCGTGCAAGGCGTGTAAACCAATGGTGACATAAAAAATCCCACCGTAGGTCGATGAGGTCAAGGTCAGGCCGAACTGGATCAACTGCACCCACTCGTACCCTTGAAAGACCACAAAAAACAAGCCCGCCCCAATGGCCAAAAGGTATAGCCGCTTAAACCGGTCCATCTGTTCGGCCTTAAAGGCCTGCTTGGACCAGTGCAACAACACCCCTGACATCAGGAGCACCGCTGTGTTAAAACCGGTGGTCAGTACCGGCAGCCGGGGTTGCCCCCAAGGCGGCCAGACCGGAACACCGGCCCGCAAGATCATGTAAGAGCTGACGAAGGCTGCAAACAGCATCACCTCCGCCGCAATAAAAAAACACATGGCCATGACCCCATTGGGGATGGCCGGCTTTCGGCGGACCGGAAGGTCCGCTTGTTCGCTTAAACTAGTCAACTAGAACCTCTGAGGGGTGCAAATCCGACCGGTCCGGTTGAGGCCAATATCCAATGCATGGATGCCCTCATGTTGGAACCGAGCCAAATTGCGCTCGTCGAAGCTGTTACACTTCGTCCACTGCACGCCATGAGACTTCATTACGTCTGGAGCGACTCCAATGAACAGACCCAAGATAAAAATCAAGGCGCTGGCCAAAAGTCCCCAAATGTATTTCTTCTCGACGTTCAAGTGCATGAAGTAAGCCATTACCATCGTGGCTTTAATAGCTGCAACTCCGAACGCGGTTATCAAAGTTACGATCAGGATTCCCAAAGTCGGCCCTGCTACCGAAATAAAAAACAGGACCATCAGGATTGCCCAGATCTTTACGTAATACCCGGAGGTATGTGCTACATCGTGTCCCATATCTGTCTCCTATACAGTAAAAGGGTTTACTTGGCGATGTACAACAACGGAAAGAGGAAGATCCAGACCAAATCGACAAAGTGCCAATAGATCCCGGTCAGCTCTACCCGGTTGAGGTGTTCGCCCTTCCTTACATCGAAGGAGCAGATTGCGATGGCCAAGCCGCCAGCAACTACGTGCCCTGCGTGGATCGCAGTGGCGGTGTAGTAAAACGCCCAGAAGGGGTTTGCTTGCGCGGTATAACCATGGTGAATCTCGGTGGTGTACTCGAAGGCCTTCACACAAAGGAAGATCAACGCACAACCGATCGTAGCCCACATCCATTTGAAGGCCTTTTCGTTGTCTTTGTCGGTCTCAGCAGCATGGTGCGCCAATACGATAAAAAGCGAAGAGGTCAATAGAACGAAGGTGTTAAAACCCCCGGCCCAAACGTTGGTGTGAGCGGCTTCATGACCCCATTCGGTGTTATGAAACCGATACAGCAGGTAGCAAACCAGCAGACCGCCAAAAATGACGATCTCGCTGGAGAGCAGAATCCACATGGCCAACCGACCGGTAGGAATACCGGTGGCACTGCGGTCAGTGGCTACTGGTTTCGAAAATCCCATTCTTATCTCCTTGAGGTTTTTGGGTTAAGCCTTGCTCGGCATATTCTGCGGCAATACATCTTTGTCCGATCCGGGTACAGAGTACTCGTAAGGGCCACGATATACAGTCGGCAGGGTTGCAAAGTTGCCGTGCGGAGGAGGAGAGGGGCATTGCCACTCAAGGGTAGTACCACCCCAAGGATCGTTACCGGCGACTTCACCGGTCTTCATACTCATCACCATGCTGTAAACGAACAGCAATTGGAATAAGGCCAGAACTACCAAAGAGATGGTAGCAAACTCGCGCAGTTGCTGGAAGCCAGGCTGCATCAGGTCGGGGAAGTGGGTGTAGTCATAAATCTTGCGATGCTGACCAGCCAAGCCCAACATAAACAAGGGAATAAAGATCCCGTTAAAAGGAATCACCGTCCCCCAAAAGTGAATCACGCCAAGACCATGTAGCATCTTGCGTCCGAAGATTTTAGGATACCAGTAGGTAATGGCCGTAAACCCACCGAAGAAGGTAATCGGCATCAAGGTATAGTGGAAGTGCGCGACCACGAAGGTGTTATCGTGGAAGTAGATGTCCAAGGCCGAAGAGCCCAAGAACAAGCCGGTCAAACCACCAACCAAGAAGATTACCAAGAAGGCCGAGGCCCACATCATCGGCAATTCGTACTTAATCGAGCCGCCGTAGAAGGTCCAAATATAAGCCAAGTAAATGATCGCCAAGGGGATCGAAATCAAGATGGTCGTAATCGAGAAGATGTTAGCCATCCGGGGATCAATACCGGCGATAAACTGGTGGTGCGCCCATACAATCATCGAGAGGATCCCGGTCATAAAGGCCGAGAACAAGATGGTCTTATAAGCAAACAACTTCTTGCGAGCCAAGGTGGTTATGACTTCTGCCATAAAACCGAAGGTCGGCAAGAGCAATACATATACTTCTGGGTGACCAAAGAACCAGAACAAATGCTGGAACAAGACTGGGTCCCCACCGCCCGAAGGAATGTAGAAACTGGTGCCTAACTGCTGATCAAGAAGCAGCATGATAGCACCGGCCACCAAGGGGCCTACAGAAAACATAAACAGCACTACGGCCAAGTTGATCATCCAGATTACCATCGGGATGTCCATCATCTTCATACCCGGTGCCCGGCTGTTCATGGTGGTGGTCATAAAGTTAATACCGCCAACCAAGAAGGCGACGATCTCTAAGGCCACAGCCAATACCCAAAGGGACGAACCCCAAGGAGTCAAGCTATATTCGGCGCGAGCCGAAAGGGGTGGGTAGCTGGTCCAAGAGCCGCCGAAGCCGCCGCCAGGAACCAAGAAGGACAGAAACAAAACTACCGTAGAGACAAAGAAGATCTGGTAGCTCAACCGGTTTAACCGGGGGAACACCATATCGTCACAACCAATCATCAAAGGAATCAAAATGTTCCCAAACGCAGCGATCAACATGGGCATGGCGACCCAGAAGATCATGATGGTGGCGTGGTTGGTTAGTAAAGCGTTGTAATTCTGGGGGGTCACTACGCCAAACAAGGGTACCGACTCTCCTGGCCAGGCGAGTTGCATCCTGAAGACGTAAGCCATGAACCCGCCAACGGCACCCATGAACAATGAAGTCCATAGGTACTGCAGACCAATGTACTTATGGTCCGTCGGAAAAAGAAACTTTTCCGAAAAGGTTAATTCGTGATGATGATGATCTGACATCGTTACTCCGTTATGTTGTTACGTTACCTCAGTATTACTCGTGGCCACCATTAGTGGCGGGTGCCTCTTCTTCTGCTGCAGGGGCAGCTTCCGTAGCGGCGGGCTCAGCGGTGGTGTCTTCGTTAGCTTCGTGCATTTCGGCACGGTTGTTAGCTACCCACTGATCGTAGCTTTCTTGACTGTGCAAAATGATCTTAGCGGCCATGATCCCATGACCTACACCACACATCTCCGTACACTGTAAGTCGAAGGCGGCGGTGCCTTCTTCGTCTTCACTTGGAGAAAGTACTACGCCTTGGCCTTTTCCGGCTTCATAGCGTGCAATCTGACTGGCTTTTTCAGCCTTAACGGTTGCGAAGTCTTTAGACTGGAACCAAGAAGTAATGATCCGACCTGGGATCACATCTTGCTTCAAGCGAAAGACCGGAATCGAAAAGCTGTGTACCACGTCCGAAGATTCCATTTCCACGTGTACTACCTTGCCCGCAGGAACGTGCAATTCGTTTACGGTGGTGATGTCCCCTTCATGTACAAAGGTCCAGGCCCACTGCTGAGCAATCGCGCGCACCTTTACTTCTGGCTCAGGTAGATGGGTCTTAACCTTCTTCCATACGGCAGCGGTAGATACGTCGATGTACATGTCGAAACATACAAACAGGGCCAAAGGCACGTAAATCAACAACAGCTGTTTTCCGGCTTCCCCAGTTACGTACTTCGACTTAACCCCTTCTTTGCGAGTGAACGCGCCGAAAAGATAAACCATAACGATGGTCGAGACTACCCAGCTGAACGTCATCAGCGCGGTTACGTCCCAAAATAACTTGTCAATATCAGCCGAATACGTCCCAAGACTTTTCGGCAGTGCTTCCCATCCAGACAACATTAGCGTTCCTCCAGGTTGGTTAAATGAGCCCTAGGGCCTAAAAGGCAAACAAAAGTGCGCAAGCCGCAAAGCCAGCAACACATACCAAAATCGTCCAAAAAACGTTTGCGCTTAGCGCACTAGCGGTTACTTCTTCCATGTCTCGTTACTCCCGATCGAGTTCAGGTTACTTGTGCCGGTCACCGCTCCCTTGTCGTTCCCCTAACATGAGACCGGACCGGTAGCGCAGCTTTAATACCAATCTTCACTAGTCCAATTTACCCGAACTTGCAAGATTTTTTATGAAAAAAACTTTATCTTTGCTCGTTTGGTCAACTGTTAGCTTGCAACCGACTATTTAAAAGGCTCTGGTTGCCAGAGTAAAACCTTTCGATACACAATCGCCCACTTTTCCCTTTTGGTCGAGCTTTATGATTAACCTTCGAAACAAAATTGCGGTAATTGGGGGCGGGCTAGCTGGGTGCGAGGCTGCTTGGCAGGTCGCTCGATCTGGATTCGGCGTTGATTTGTGGGAAATGCGCCCCTTAAAAAACACCCCTGCCCATCAAACGGGCGATTTGGCCGAATTAGTCTGTAGCAACAGTTTTAAATCCGTGGACCCAGGAAATGCTCATGGAGGATTAAAGGGGCTACTACTCGAAGGAGGGTCACTGCTCATCAAAGCTGCGCAAAAGGCTCAAGTGCCCGCAGGTTCGGCATTGGCGGTAGATAAGAGTCTATTTTCTAAGTTTGTCGAAGAAGGACTAGAATCAGTACAGGTCAATCGAATCAACCAAGAAGTTACCGACCTAGACCCCTTGCTTGATCGATACGACCACCTCATCGTCGCCAGCGGCCCCTTAACTAGCGATTTTTTGGCAGAGCATATTGCAAACCGACTCGGTGAGAGCGGACTTTATTTTTACGACGCCATCGCCCCAGTGGTTTTTTTGGATTCAGTGGACCCATCTTTGGTGTATAGGGCTTCTCGCTGGGACAAGGGGGAGGCGGATTACCTTAATTGCCCCTTTAGCCAAGACCAATACTTGGCCTGGATCGAGGCTTTATTGAAGGCCGAAAAAGTTGGGTTTAAGGATTTCGAGCAGGCTAAACATTTTGAGGGCTGCCTGCCTATTGAGGTTTTAGCAGAGCGCGGACCCGAAACCCTGGCCCACGGGCCGCTTAAGCCAGTTGGGCTATTGGACCCAAGAAGTCAAAAGCAGGCCTATGCGGTTTTGCAGTTACGCCAGGAAAACCGGGCGGGTACCCTTTATAATCTGGTTGGGTGCCAAACTCGCATGACTTGGCCAGAACAAAAAAGGGTATTTCGTATGGTTCCGGGATTGGAACAGGCCGAGTTTGCTAGGTTAGGGAGTATGCATCGCAACACCTTTATAAACAGCCCAAAATACCTCGGCCCGGGGTTGGTCCTAAAATCCCAGTCGCAGATGCGATTTGCCGGACAAATCACTGGGGCCGAAGGTTATACCGAGGCGGTGGCTACCGGTTTTTGGGCGGCCTTTTGTTTGGTAGCCGAATTAAGGGCGCAACCGATTCCTGTAGCGCCAAAAAATAGTTTAATAGGGGGGTTGATTGGGTATCTCTTAGGCGCAGCCACCAGCAATTTTCAACCGATGAACGCCAACTGGGGCCTCGTGCAATCGGGCCCCAAACCGAAAAAAATGGGGAAAGCTGAATTTCGAGTGGCCCTATCAAAACAAGGGGCCGAAGCTTGGGGGGATTTACTTAGAAGCCATAATTGGCCAAGTTAAGCAGCCTTAGTGTGTTGCTTACGAGCCGCTTGAACCGATACCAAATAGTTTCGGGTTTCTTTGGGCAGGGTGTTTAATCGCTCGTGGAAAGCGACTTGGCCCAACAGATTGGCGTTGCGCCTAAGGCAATCCAGGCCTTGGCACCCGAAGGCCGCCTTAACTCTTTCAAAACCGGCGTTGTAGCTCACAATAATTAGGGCTTCGCGGCGTTGCCTATTGGGAACATCTGCAAAAACTCGTTGGAGTACCGACAGGTGCCTTACCCCTAAAAGGATGTTGAGGTCGGGTTGGTCTAAGAGTTGGCGTTTGAAAAAATCGAGTTCTGGTTCAGAGGCAAACATTTGACCATATCCACCTAGAGCAGTGGCAGGCATCAGTTGCATCAAACCAAGAGCTCTGGCAGGACTAACCGCATTAGGATCAAACCCCGACTCCACTTGCATTATCCCCAGGATTAACTCCACCGGTACTTGATGAGCTTCTGAAAGCACCTGAATCCAGTCCATTTGCTCGCGAATGGCCCGTGGGCTTTCCTTTTGGGAAAGATCTCCATAGGCTGATTGCCGGTTAGTCACCGAATCAGCAAGAAAGAGGGTTAACAAGGTCCCAATAAAAAGAGGTAATCGAGATTTACGTGCCATGCACACCTAGTGTTAATTTTTTTTACTAGAATACGGAATCTTTCGATTTTTGACTAGCCTTTTCTTTGTGAATTGGAATAAGCTCATCGGTTATTCACCCTAGATAAGACCCAAAACCCCCATCAATGGAAGGATGAACCCCTACCCCAAAATCAAGGTTATGTGGAGTGCTTGTTTGGGGTTTAGTCCTTGCCGTTACGATGGTTCAAAACTGTCCCATCCCTGGCCAGCATTAGGATTATGGGGGGATTTGTGGCCCTTTTGCCCCGAAATGGACGCGCAAATGGGCTGCCCTCGCCTGCCTGTTAATTTGGTTCAAAACGGGGAAAGTTGGGAATTGCGCCAAGTGCAAAGTGAGACCAACTGGAGCCAACCGATTTTAGCCGTAGCAGATTTGCTCATCGGCCATTTGGAGGGGGTGCAGGCAATTTTACTTAAATCTAAAAGCCCCTCTTGTGCCCTGAGCGACGCCAAACGATACCCAAAAGGACCGAGTGGGGCCTTTGAACTGGGACCTGGACTAGTGGCAGAACACTTGTGCCAAGCAAACCTACCGGTTATTTTGGCTGACGAAAATAGACTAGCAGACCCTTGGGGGCGGCAGACCTGGGCTGCTGGCGTGTTTCAATTGGCCCGGTTACAATCGCATCTAGGGCCTCTGGAAAACTTTCACAAAGAGCAACGAAATATGTTGATCGGTTTGGGTGCGGAGAAAACCTGCCGAAATGCCTTGATGGAGGATCTCTACCCCTATTATTTTGCTAAGGCCTTTGAACAAGCCCCAGGCCCAAACCAATTTGCCCAAAATCTGGGCCTGCCCCTAAGCCCTTTATCGCAAATGGACCTATATGCTAACCCCCTGCTTGGTCCCTATCCCTTGGAACTAGATGCGCCCCCAATCGCCTGAAGCCGCCGATCTAACCCAGGCCCAAGCCCTGTTCAGGGATCAAAAAATGGCCTTTTTGGCCACCATGGACCCTGAAGGATTCCCTTTTGGTTCAATTGTGCCTTATCTAATAGGCCCCGAAGGTTGGCCTGTGGTTTTAATCAGTAGTCTAGCAGAGCACACCCAAAACTTAATCAAGGAGCCAAAGGTTAGCCTGACCATTACCCTACCCAACTTTGAACGTAAGTCCCAACGGCTCACCCTGGTTTCTAGGGCTAGTCGGCGTATTGGTGAACTGGACTCGCTGCGTAATCACTACCAAAACCGTTTTCCTCAGTCCGAAATTTACATAAACCTGCCCGATTTTACTTTTTTTGATTTAATCCCTCTGCGAATACGATATATCGGCGGATTTGGCCGCGCGTTCTGGCTTACCCCAAGTGAGCTTGGGATTACAGTGAGTTAAAAAAATGCACAACAGGGGGTTACACCACTCTTATTATAGCTGACCCAATTTTACCCCTTTATTCAAGGCAACAGGAGCAATTATTAGACATAAGCTTCAGAAAGTTTTACAATTGTTTTACATTTTTTGGGGGTTGGCATCGACTATAGGGTGAAGCCTATTAGCAATCCTGAGCGAGGCCCCCACCACCCCAAAAAAAACAGGGAATCATGAATCACATTTTAGTGATCGAAGACCAAGAGGATGTTCGCGAGTTAATTGCTTACAACCTCAAAAAACAAAATTACGAAGTGATCGAGGCCGCCAATGCCAACGATGCACTGATTCTATTAGAAGACGTTAGTCTTGACTTGGTTTTATTAGACCTGATGTTGCCCGGTCTTAGCGGGTTGGATTTTCTAAAAATTCTTAAGGCCAAAGACGAATATCGACAATTGGCCGTAATTATTTTGTCCGCAAAGACCGAAGAGCAAGAGGTGGTCACTGGGCTCAAATTGGGCGCGGACGACTATGTGACCAAACCTTTTTCGATAAAGGTATTGCTCGCTAAAATTGAGTCGGTTTTGCGCCGGGTTAGCCAAAGAGAAGAAGATGTTCTTACTTACCAAGACATAAGGCTCCACCAAGATGAACACAAGGTTTTTTCCGGGAAAGAAGAGGTTATTTTAACCAATAAAGAGTTTGAACTTCTTTTATTGTTTCTCAAAAAACCTAAAAAGATATTTCATCGCTACCAGTTGCTCAATAGCATCTGGGGTTATGATTCAGAAACTTACACTCGTACAGTGGATGCACATGTTTCCTCTTTGCGAAAGAAATTGGGGCCTATGGGCAAGTTGATCCGTTCGGTCCCAAAAGTCGGGTACGGCCTCGATGTTTAGCGTTTTTTTAGCAAGGGCTGTTTAGGGGTCAACTATATGGTAATGTTTCACCTTGAGACTTTGATCAATAAACCTGCTTTAAGGAAGCAATATGAATTCCAAGCTTTTCAAGTCCCTCGCTTTTTCCCTCTGCGCTACTTTGATCGGTTCCACTGCTTTCGCCCAAGACGCAGAAGACTACAATTTTAAAGTCACCGGTAAAATTCGCTCGTTTTATGGCCAATATAACGACGGCTCCAGCGGACACAATGCCTATTTGACCGAATTTAACGAAGGCAACATTGCCGGGTCCGTACAGCGCGGGAAGATGAAGGGCTATTATGAATTAGAATCTCGCGCCGATTCGGGCTCGATTGTAACCATGCGTAACGTAACCTATGCCTTAGACAACGGCTTTAATTTCGGGGTGGGTACTTTCAAAAACAAAGCTGCTTTCGCTTTCGCTTCTGACGCGGGTACGGATACGGCGGAATCAAGCAAGTTTGCGTTTTATTCGGGACTATTAACCAAAGTCGAAGGCGACGGTTTACAGTTGGGATTCAAAACCAGCGACCTGCAACTGGATCTTTATACCTATGAGTCCGACTTATTGGCTAAAACGGAAGGTTCAACCACAGAGGTCGGGGCTCAAGGCAAGGCTGGGGCCATAAGTTATCGGCTTTCTGCCATCTCTGCGACGACCGACAACCACCAAGGCGGTGCGACTGCAGGTAGTTCAGGTAACCATTTAGGCATTCAATACCAGGCCGATAGTTTTGGGGTCGCAGTAGATTCAGCAGGTAAATCGGTAGGCCACGCGAAAGCTACCACCACCTCTGCTACCGGCGTTTCCACGACTACCGCTGCCTACAACACCGTCTATACCGATGTCGCTTTGATGGCCACCCTTAACCTGGGCGATGACAAACTGTTTGTTACCTTAGCCCAAGAAAGCAAAAAGGATGACACCACCGGCGCAAAAAAAACGAGTTATGGCACCACCAATGTGGTTTATTCTATACCCGTCGCAAAATCGGCTAGTATCAACCTAGCTTACGCTTCCCAGTCCACCACCCCCGAAGGTGGCACCGCCACTACTGCCAGCTTTTTTGGCTTAGGGATGAATATTTCGTTGTAAGTTCTTTGCCGTTTTCCCCACTTTGAACTGGCCCTTTGGGGCCAGTTTCCCCCCCCCCTTCCTTTAGACTTCAAGTACACACTTTAAAAAAAGGTAAACTTTGCGATTTTACGTTAATTTTACCTCTGTTTGATACCCTTTAGGTTTGACCCTTTTAAGGTGGGCTTACCCAAACGGAAAATTGACCGAAATGCACGAGCGGTCTTTTTCCTGGCGCGTCGCGCCTTGTGAGCAACCATTAAAAGGATACCTCTATGTCTGCAAAGTTTTTTAAGTCCGCTCTCTTGGCCTCGGCGGCCCTGATATTGGCTAGCGCCGCATACGCAGAAGGCGAAGAAGCCAGCGACTACGAGTTTAAGGTGACCGGTAAAATTCGTTCTTATTTCGGCCAGTACACCACCGGAGCCACTGGCTATTCCGGCCATATGACTGAGTTTAACGAAGGCAACATCGCTGGTGAAGTGAAGCGCGGTGGGATGAAGGGCTACTACGAGATTGAATCTCGCGAGGACAACGTAGCCCCAATCACCATCCGTCAAATCACTTACACCTGGGAAAATGGCCTGACCTTGGGTGTGGGTACCTTTAAACCCAAATGGGGCTACAGCTTCAGCGCGGACGCCTTCACCGACACCTCCGAGTCGGCTCATTATGGTTTTTACAAAGGGGAAACCACCAAACTGGAAGGGGACGGTTTAGATTTAGAATACAAATTCGGTGACCATAAAGTGGGTGTTAACCTTTATGAAGATGACCGGATCAACAAAACCAAGGGTTCCACCACTCAAGTCGGTGCTCAAGGTAAGATCGCGGGAATTGGTTACCGCATTGGTAGTATCAGCGCGTTGACCGATGATCACCAAGGGGGCGAGACCGCCGCTTCTAGCGCCGCTCACCTAGGGGTTGAGTACAAGGCCGATAGCTTCTTTGTGACGTTGGACAGTGCTTCTAAAACCAAAGGCACCCCCAAAACCACGAACGCTACCACCGGCATAACCACCGCTGCTTACGAAACCAAGTACACCGACGCTGCTTTACAGGTTGGTGTAGATGTGGGGGACGACCAGGTTGTGGTTACCTTGGCTCAAGAGTCCACCGGCAGCGTTACCGATTATGCTTACACCAACTTAGTTTATGTAATGCCCGTAGCTAAAGGCGCGGACATTCGCCTGCTCTACTCGGCAGCTAGCACTACCCCTGCATCGGGCACGGCTACTACTGCCTCTTTTGCAGGTCTAGGAATGGTTGTTAAGTTCTAAACCGACCTACCTAAACGGGCCGGTCTTGGTTCAAAACCTAGTCCGGTCCGTTTTTTTTGTTTGGAGTTCCCCTGAGCCATGGCTCCTCTATGAAAGCTCCTACTTCCTCGCCCCCGTATCCAACCGATCATCCTCTTTGGGAAAAGTGGCAAGCCAACCTCGATCAACTCGATTTTGCGCTGCAACCGATCAACCATATCCATCAAGGCGAACTTTTTGGGGTGGAAGCCCTGATTCGTGGGTATCAAGCCTTGGGTTTCGCCGATCCCTTCGCTTTGTTCGACGCTATTTATCAAAGCGGGCTCCTCTACCCAATCGATATCGCCCTTCGCCAGAAGGCGCTGGCCAAGTTTTGCCAACTCAACGGGCACCAAGAGCTTAAACTCTTTTATAATCTCGACAACCGGGTTTTAGAGGCGACCGACTACCAGACTGGAATCACCTTTGACCTGCTCAACGCGCAAGGGCTCAACCGCCATCATATTTGTTTCGAGATCAGCGAGCGCCACCAGCTACCCAACGCCGAGCAAGCCATGGCGTTGCTCAGGCGGTATAAATCGCAGGGATATGGCATCGCTTTAGACGATTTTGGGTCTGGCTATTCTGGGCTGCAAGTGATGTACGAGTCCGAGCCCCAATTTCTCAAAATCGATCGGTTTTTTATTGCCAAGGTTTTTGAGGCCCCTAAAAAGAAGCTTTTTTTGGCCAAGATCGTTAACCTGGCCCATCTAGCGAGAATGCAAGTGATCGCCGAAGGGGTAGAAACCGAGCTTGAATACTGGGTTTGCCGGGAGGTAGGTTGCGATTTTATTCAAGGTTTCTTAGTGATGAAACCGAACCTGGACCCCCAAACCATTGCCAGACGAAGCCCGATCATCGCCGAACTGGCAAACGCAGACCGCCGCGGAGGCCCAACCGATCAGCGGATCATCGGCGAAATCGAGCGGCCCCCGTCGCTGCGGATCGACGCGGACATGACCCAGGTGTTAGAACTCTTTGGACTCCACAAAGAACGGACCTTTTTCCCCGTCCTTGACGCCAACCAGCGCCCGATTGGTATTTTATGTGAACGTCAACTAAAGGACTATGTTTATAGCCCTTATGGCCGCGAACTGCTTAAAAACAAAAGTACCGGCAAAACGGTGGCCGTCTTTGTGGAGCCTTGCCCGACCGCCGATATTGGATCGGGAACCGAGGATTTTTTAGAGCTTTACGCCCAAGCGGAGGACAACGCCTTTGGGGTAATCTTAACGGAACAGGGGCGGTATAAGGGGTTTTTGTCGAGCAACAAACTCTTGCAGTTGATCCAGGAACGCAACCTCGCCTCCGCTCGGGATCAAAACCCGCTATCCGGCCTGCCCGGCAACCACCGAATTACCCGTTTTTTGGCCAAAGCGTTAGAAGGGGGCGAGCCGATGACCTTAGCCTATTTCGATTTCGATTTCTTCAAGCCCTTTAATGACCGCATGGGTTTTCGCAAAGGAGACCGGGCGATTTTGCTGTTCGCTGAGCTGCTCTCTAAGCACCTGGAGAACTGGGCCAGCCTAGTGGGACATATTGGCGGGGACGACTTCTTCGCGGCGCTGCCGAAAACCGACTACGCCGAGGTAGAGCGACGGATTAGCCGCTTACGAAACGCCTTTTGCAACGATGTTGAGAGTTTCTATGAAGATGCGGACCGCATGCGCGGTTACATCGAAGCCCAAGACCGCGAAGGGGTCCAGCGGCGGTTCCCTTTATTAGGGGTGAGTGTGGCTTTGTTGGAGATTCCGCCTTCTTCGGGGGGCTTTACTTTAGAGCGGATTTCCCACGCCACCGCAGTACTCAAAAAAAAGGCGAAAGAATCTGAGACTAAGATTGTGGGGGCGGGACTAATACGTTAGGCTGGAGCCCCCTTTTTTAAACGCCCCTTTTTTCTACTCTGGTTGGGCGGGTTTTGGGGGCACGCAGCGACCGATGCTACCCCGCTGGCAAACGGTCCCGTCACTCCAAACCGCGCCCTCTAAATCGGCCCCGGTCAAGTCCACGCTGGTGAGGTCGATATGATGCAAATTGGCCCTTTTAAGGTAACAATAGCGGCATTCGCCTAAGCGATGGATACGATCGACGTTGGCCTTAACATCCATCTTTTGCAACGGTCTCAGCCGAGGTTCCCAGGTTGAGGATTCAGCATTAAGGCCTAAATACAGGCCCAGGACCAGGGTCAAAAATAGTCCCCTTAACAAATTATTATTTTGCAACATGGCCTTCATCGATCAGTCTGGGTTAAGTGGGTGGTTAATGCCAATGTTAAAGCAATTACCATTCCAGCTTGGCCAGAAGATTTTAGATAAAGCTAACCTGTATTGGGTCTGAATCCTCGCCTTCAGACTCGGGCAATTCGCCTTGAATAATCCGTTGGCGCTCTTCTTTACTCTTGGGCCTAAGCACCCAGCGAGGGATCCATTCACGGCTGATTTGATAAACCGTTTCGACCCCTTCCATCAATTCGGGATCTGGGTCGTTAGGATTAAGGTCGGCTACCTCTTTTAGGCTGCCGTCTTGATATTTGATTACAAACATTCTGGTTTTTCCAGGATCTAAGGATTCAACCCGGCGGGACAAAAAAGGAGAACCCGACAGGAGGCTCAAGTCGGCTGCATTCAGCCTAGAGCAGGGGTGCAGTTTGCAAGCAGGGCAAGCCATTAGGTTGACCCGTTGGCCGCGTAGGTCACAAAAGAAGTTGTGGTTGTCCATGGTTTTTTAAATGTTTCGCCAGTCTAAAAACCCTGATTAGGCCTGTCAAGGAAGGCCGTTTTTAACCCCCTCACAAGAGTCTTAATAATTCTTCAGACAAATTTCCGATTAATTCTGGAAGGCTGAATCCGCCGAACTCTAGGCGCTCGGGAAGGACGACTAAGGTTCGCCTCCCTAAACTAGCTTCGACTCGATTTTCTAGTTCCCTTTCAATCTTCCAGCCTTTGCCCTGCAAAGGGGCGATCAGTTGGCGCGGTTCGATTGCTTCACAAAGGGAAAACATCGCCCGTTCTGGCCCTAATTCGAGTGCATCTAAAATATGGGCCAGGGAATCGGGCACCTGGGCCCACCTCAATTCAAGCCACAACTCTTCGTTTAAAGAGCCTTGGCGTTTATCTTTGGCAAGATAGTGATAAAAGTACCTTCCGCCCGTAAAGACCAACTCTTTTTCCCCCAAATCCATCTCGGCCACCGCAAGGCCTAATGCTGTTCGAAGTTGAGTCGCTCGGCGGCCTAATTCTAAAGAAAGGTAGGGCCCCAGATTTTTATTTACGGAAAAACTAAGCTGGTCCGTGGTGTATTGATTCCAGTTTTTAATCTCGGTTAATACCTCTTGAACCCGGAGGGGGCGCTCTTGGACAAAGCCCAAAGCTTCCAGTTTCCCTTCCCCAAATTGGCCCATCACCGCACCAGAGAAATCGGCCAAGGTTTGGTCCCCATGCAGCCACACGGGGAGACCGCTGTCTTTTAGCCATGGGGCCAGTGAACTAAAACTTAGAAGATGGTTATTTAAAGCCGGCCCAAAACCGTCAAACGCTTGTGCCCATAAGGCGGCAAACAGGGACCTTCCAGGTATTTTACTGGGGCAGAACCCTGGGCCCGACTCAAGTACCAAAAACAAGGGTGCCCCTTGGTAGGAGGCGAGCCACTGGCTAAAGGCTTCTTGCCCCTGCTCCATCCAAAGGTGGAGCAAGGTAGGCACTTTCGTAATTCGTTCCAGTGGGATCAACAACTCCGGGTCTGTCTGATCAAAGGCGTCGTTGGGCACCAAAAAAGGCCCCTCCAACCAAACCAAAACCCCGCTTACAAAAATCAATTCCGCACCAGCCAGCCCCTTTAAACAGTGTCCTCGACTGGCCTTATCCCCCTCTAATAACAAAGCTTGTTTTTGCACCCAGCCCGGTTGATTGCGGCGCAAAAAAGAGGCCAAAAGTCCGCCCACCTCCGGTCCCAATTTGGGGGAGACCGCGCACAAATCCAAGCCGATTAAAGGTTTTTTTGTTTCCATAAGCCTAGGCTAATGCGCTTGGGCCTACAAGGCAAGCTTGCTTGACCCTTGAGATCGGTATCTTTAAGATAAACCGATGAATCCAACTATAAAAACAGTTTTGGTGATTGGCTCTGGCGGGGTCGGCAGCTTTTATGGGGGTCGTCTCAGCAAAGCGGGCCTAGAGGTGTCCTTTTTATGTCGTAGTGACTTCCACCAGGTAAAGTCAAAGGGGATCACGATTAAAAGTTATCAAGGCGATTTTTTGGTCACCCCGACCCAAGTGGTTGCGCGAACAGAGGACTATCAAGGGAAGCCAGACCTAGTCTTGATTGCCACCAAGGTGTTAGCCGAGACCAACCTTGTAGAACTGCTCCGCCCGTTGATCGCCCCTGGGGTTAAGTTGCTTTTGATCCAGAACGGGATCGAGGTGGAACGGGAGTTAGCCAATGCCTATCCAAACACCCCCCTCTTATCAGCGATTGCTTTTATTGGGGTCAATAAAACCGGACCAGGACAAATCCATCATCAACTCCACGGACGCCTGGAAATCGGCGCTTATCCTCATGGCTGGGACTTGGAGTTAGACCAAGTAATGGCCGCGTTCGAGCCAACCGGGTTGAGTGTCAAACACTCAACCAACATTGAAAAATCCCGTTGGAAAAAATTAATTTGGAACGCAGCGTTTAACCCGGTTTCGGTTTTAGGGCTCGCCAACACCCAGCAAATATTGACCAGTCCCCAATCCAGGCTTTTACTAAAGGGCATTATGAGCGAAATTTTAGCTATCGCTAACTCCAGAGGTTTGGGCTTAAGTGAAGAATTGATCGAGCAAAATATTCGGGTCACCGAAGAATTTCCTCCTTATAAGACCAGCATGCTCCTCGATTTTGAAGCTCACCGCCCCTTAGAAATCGAATCCATATTAGGAAACCCGATTCGTTTAGCCAAAGAATCTGGGGTTTTGGTGCCCCACCTCGAAACCCTTCAGGCGCTTTTGAAACTTCGGGTGAAGGCCTTAGAATAAACTTGCGTTGACGCCCATTTTTACGTATTTTGGAGACCAAAGAGAGGAGGCCAATGAAGATACTGCTCGTTGATGACAACAGCTTAAACTTGAAGCAGTTGCAGCTAATTTTTAAACCTTACGGGGTCACTTTTAGCGCCCTGGATGGGGAAAAGGCGCTGCAACTTTTTGAAGCCGCTTGGGAAGAAAACGCCCCCTTTGACTTGATTGTTTCCGATTATCTAATGCCCAGGATGGACGGACTCGAATTGATCAAGCGACTCCGCGCCCAAGAAGCGCTTATGGCGCCTGATAAAAAAGTCAAACTAATGATGGTTTCGGGGGTTGAGGATAAATCGAAGGTGATCTCTAGCTTTCGTGAAGGCTGCGAATATTACCTAGTCAAACCGGTTTCCAAAGAAAAAATAGAACGCGCGTTTGCACTCTTAAAACTGACGGTCTAAGGGACTGTTATAACAACCACTGTTCAAGGCTACAAAAAATGAGAATTCTGGTTGTAGATGACACCTTAATCAGTCGCCAATTATTAACCCATTCTCTTCGGCCTTATGGCGAGGTGGACGTGGCGGTTAATGGAGAAGAAGCAGTAGAGAGCTTTCGAATGGCCTGGGATGAAAAAGCGCCCTATGACTGCATATTTTTGGATATTATGATGCCCTTGATGGATGGCCATGAGGTGCTTTCTGATGTCCGTAAATGGGAACAGGATAAAGCGGTGAAAAATCCAGTGCAGATAGTGATGTCCACTGCCTTAGGGGACCGGGAAAACGTACTAAACAGTTTTAAAGAAGGTTGTGAGTTTTATCTGGTCAAACCCCTGCAAGTGGCCAAAGTGGAAGGGATTATGGCTGAGATGGGTTTTTCCAAAAAGGATTAAGCCATGGCCTGGACCGGGCGCCCGGTAAAGCTGGGTTTGTTCCTCCTAGGCCTCTTGGTGGTCCTCACCCCACTTTTTTTCCATTGGCAATATTACCTCCCCCCTAAAGAAGAACTCCGCCTTTTTCGTAACGACACCTTAGCCTATTCTTATTGGTGGAGCTATTTTTTCGCTAAGGTCTCTAGCCAGGGGGGCGAGCCTCTGTGGAACCCCTATGCCAGTTTAGGATATCCTGCCCTGGCGCAGATCGCCAACACTAGTTTTTACCCAATCGCCTGGCCGCTCACCTGGTTTTTTGAGGCCAGTCCGGTGCATCATTTAAGGTTATTTAACCTATATGTGGTTTTCCATTTAAGTCTAGCTGCCGGGTTTACCTACCTGTTTTTATTAGGCCGCCAGTTAAGCCCCTTGGCCGCCAGCTTAGGCGCTTTGACCTACTCCTTGAGTTCTGCTGCCCAAAATGCCACCGACGGTTTCGAATGGCTTTACGGCTTGGCCTGGGCACCCTTAGGGGTGCATTTTTTGCTCAAAGCCTTAGAATCGGGCCGGGCCAAGCACTGGGCTTTATTAAGCCTAACCCAAGGGATCTTATATTCGACCAATTTCTTGCCGGTCCTATATTACGAAAGCCTTCTCCTAGGCGCCCTACTCTTTTTGCTCGCCTGGAATCGGCCAAAAACTTGGCTCTATTTTGGCCTCGCCCATCTGGGTGCCCTGCTGATCGCCGCTCCTGGTTTATTTAACCTTTTAGAACTGGTCACCCAATATTCAGAGCGCACCAAAAGCCTCTATTCCTTTTCTTTAAGTGGGCTCAAGCCAGGGATTGTATTAGACCGTTTTTTCTCGCCGATGGAATACCAAATATTTCAATCTGCATGGTTCGGTTTTACGATTTACCTCTTGCTTTTAATCCCCCTCTTTTTGCCCCAAGCCCGCCCTAAATGGACGGGTGGATTTAGTAAACTTTGGCTTTTGATCTTCTTTTTTGGTTCTGGGCCCTTTTTTGTGGTGGCCGACTTATTTTACCTAGGCTTACCCGGCTATTCCACCCAACACTGGCACCACCGCACTGCCCTGTTCTTGGGCCTGCCCTTGGCCTACTTTGCGGCTAGTGGTTTGGACTACCTTTTAAACCCACCCCAATCGAAGCGGGACCAACGGCTTTTGTCTTTGGTTTTTGGACTTTTGGCGTTAGGCTCTATGGCCGCCCTGGTAACCAAGCCAGAAATTATTAAGCGGGTTGATCTATTTGGTTATTTTGCGGTTCTTTTGGGTTCTTTGTTGATATGGCTTTGGGCCCAGGGGAGGGGCAGCCGAATCAGGCCTTGGCTGGTGATCCTTTTAGCCCTCGAACTGGGTTTTGTGTTTCGCCAGATGGAGCCCCAAACCACGGCCTTATTAAAGGATTTTGTCACCTATGGCCGAGGGGCTGAAGCTATTTGGGCGGATCAAGCGGACCAAATTGAACGGTATTTCGAAGGCCCCAGAGACCGCAACAGCCTCAACCAAGGAGTGCTGTTTAACCGCCCGGCTACTCGCAGTTACGTAACCCCCGCTTTGCTTTGGACCGATCGTTTCCATCTCTATGGTTTTGTGGATTCCATCGCTGGAGGTAAAGAAACCAGCCGTTTCCAAAGTGAGTTTGCCGATCCCAAGCGAGGTGACCTGCCCAGTTACGGCGAACTAGTTGACCAAACCAGAGTCTTTTTAACCTACCAAGCAAAAACCCTCCCCGTTGTGGATCAAAAGACCGATCAAGTAGTTGGTCTTTTGCGCGAAATGGCCCAAACAGATTTAAGAAAAACGGTTTGGCTCCCGGCGAACTCTAGCCCTGAAACCACGGATTGCGCAGAACCAGGGCAGGTTAAGGTCACCCGTTTTTGGAATAACGGTTTGTGGGCCGAAGTCAATACCCAATGCCCAGCCTGGCTAGTCTGGGTCGATTCCTACTATCCTGGATGGCAAGCCCAAATAGATGACCAACCCGCCCCGTTGGTCCGTGCGGACTATGCCTTTAAAGCGGTAAGGGTGGAGTCCGGTTTGCATCTGGTTAAATTCGAGTTCCGCCCACCCTTATACGACCTAGGCCGTTATCTGCGCTGGGCGAGCCTATTATTGATCGCTCTGATCTTTTTAGTTTCCCTTCGTCTAAGGGCCCCATGATTCGGCTCTTGCAAGGATTAGCCTTGACCCTGGCCCTCTTGGGTTTTTTAGGGCTTACGCTGGGCGAGGAATTGCGAACTTGGGCCATAAGGACTTCAGCGATAGAATCCCAGGTGGCTAATATGGAGCCCTTTGACGTACAAGGCCTCGCTCTCCCTTGGCCAGCCGAACGCCAACCGCCCGTAACCACCCCTATTGCCCGGAATTTAAACGCTGGGCTCGCCTTGCAAAAGGGGGCCTTTTGGGCCACAAACAAACCCCTCGATTTTAGTGCCGATTTTTCCTTAGAGTTCTGGTTTATCCCCACTGACCTCACGCCGCCGCCAACCCACCGGCTCATCAACCTGCTTTGGATCGGTCAGCCGCCGGGGCAGACCCAGGCCAGCCTTTGGATTGATTCGGCCACTAGAGGTCTTCATTTTTCCAGTTTTCGAGAGCACATGGACTTGTTTTTGGGAGGGATTAAATCCAATCAACCCCACCATGTTGCCCTGACCTACCAAGCCAAAAACCAACAATTCCGGCTTTTTTTAGACCTAGTAGAAAAAAAACCCACTGGCCGTCACCAGGGTCCGGCCCCGCAAACGGGACAACTTTTATTAGGCAAAGGTTTTGGCCCTCCAACCTACTTTACCGGACTAATCGGCGGGCTGGCGCTACGCCAACGGGCCTACCAAACCGGCGAACCTAGCAGCCTAGTCAAAAGTCCCTTAAAAATAAAAGCTTGGGGTCTGCTCTTCGGCGAACCCAGTCAGCCCCAGCTTTACCGGTTTTTTCAGACCCTATTGGGCAGTTCGATGCTGTTTTGGCTGTTCCTAACTGGCCGAGCGCAGTTGGGCCAGTGGGTCAGTTGGATTACTAGAGAATTTTTTTGGACCACACCCTTAATGCAACT
>Ga0208246_1000318_pt1 | contig 41696 bp, 34 predicted proteins | sample RifOxyD2_FD_184039 | JGI IMG/M metagenome (GOLD analysis project Ga0208246, IMG submission 184039) | Soil microbial communities from Rifle, Colorado - Rifle Oxygen_injection D2 (SPAdes) | ecosystem: Environmental > Terrestrial > Deep subsurface > Rock core/Sediment | place: Rifle, Colorado... | reverse complement strand
GCCTACAGTAGGATTTGGGCTAGATGTCAGACTGCTTGTTATAGGGCCTGAGGTATCTCCGCTAGTAACCGACAAATCAACATATTGAAAACTGCCCCAGTTGTTTTGCGAGTCTTTAGCATGAACATATATCCTGTAAGTTCCTACACTCCAACCTGAAATATTTATAGTAGCTTGTACAGCTTCAGTAATAGAATTAAGAGTGCCGTCTTGCGCACTCATAGCAGTACCGGTTCCGTTAGTTCCGGTAGTATCAACGAAATACTCAGCAGCAGATATAGTAGAACCGCCGGTGCCGGAATCTGAAACTGACGCACCTAAACTAACACTTGTAGCGCCTACAGTGGGATTTGGACTAGATGTCAGACTGCTTGTTATAGGGCCTAAGGTATCTCCGCTAGTATCTAAAGAAGGATCACTGTTGTTTGACAAATTGAGTTCCGTGACAAATTTCTTTTTACTTGAAGATGCTAAATTACCTAATGGATCCTCAGAAGTTGCTGTAATATTGTATTTAGTAGATGATTTTAAATTTTTAAGTTGAATAAAATGTTCAATAACGTAAGTAGAGTCTAAGACATTTTTTTCAGTGCCAAGATCTTCATTATATATAACGTTAGAATTAGACGGTTTATCAGTATACCATATAACTGTAGCAGTTTCATTAGTAATTCCGGAAATAACCAATCTTGTTATTTTAGGGGCTTGCTGATAACTATTATTTGATGATGTTCCGGAATAATCCAGCGGATTACGAAACATTTCTTCGCAGCCAATAAATAAAAATATAAATACATATATACAAATCCAATTAATTAATTTAAATAGTTTCATAAATAACACAATAATTGTGATGCAGGTTTAATTGAAAAATTTTCCTGCTTGAATAAAGTAATATTCTGCTATTGCGATAAAGATATAACCAAAAGCTTTTTTAATTTTCACCATCCAAACTCCTGATTTTGGTAAAGAAGTTAATATACCTGCAAAAGTTCCTGCCAATACAAGAATTAAGCTTAATCCGATTGAAAAAGAAAAAAGAACTATAATTCCATATGGCAAATTTTGTTTTGTAGCAACAAAAGTCAGAATTATTAATAATACGGGAGCTGTGCATGGCGATGCAACTAAACCCGAGATCATACCAAAGAAAAAGGCGCCTAAAAGCCCTTTTCCTCTTTTTGTCTGGAATTGCGAAAGAAATGGTATTTGGAAAATAAAGATATCCAACATACTTAAACCAAAAAGGAGACATAAATTACCTACTAATAGATTTGGCCAAAAACTTGCCTGAAAATCTCCAAAAAAATTACCTGAAAGAGCTGCTATTGCTCCCAATAAAGAGTAAATTACTGCTATTCCTAAAGCATAGAAAATAGAAAGGAGAAATCCCTTTATTTTCGAACCACCACTTTGTCCACCAACATAACTTATAATTATAGGTATTATAGGATAGACGCAAGGTGTTAAGCTTGTCAAAAATCCAACAACAATTGCGAGAGGAATTGTTATAAGAGCTCCTTGAGATAACGAATTCTGAAAAGCATTAGTTAAATTTTCTACCATATTTCCTCCAATCTAAGGTGGTGGAACTAACTTTTTACATTCATGTTATACTATTGCCTCTATATACTATTTATGTGGCAATTACTTTGCCAATAATATATCAAATAATGTATTTATAATTGAACTTTTTAATATATTAAGTGAAATATTTTTCACTTCTGCGGAAATCCCTGCCTACCTCCGCCAGTTGGCAGAAGGCAGGTGCCGAAGTGTTATATTGATTATCCATCTATCCCGATAAATCGGGATAGAATTTCACGAAGGCGGATTAAATTATTGTATTTAAGGTTTGAAGAAAAATATGATAAGAAATAATATTGTTATTGACAGGCATAAATAAGAAAAAATATCACCATATTTTGTATAAAAGGTAATATGATTTAATGGTATTATTTTATCCGATAGTGCTGCAGTTCTGAATATTTCAGTTTTTGATTTTATTCTACCATAAGAATCAATAAAGCCTGAGATTCCGGTATTTGCAGCTCTTACTACTTCCCTTCTATTTTCTACAGCCCTAAAAATGTTCATTGTAAAGTGCTGGTAAGGTGCGGATGTTTTAAGATACCATGCGTCATTTGTTACATTAACAATGATTTCTGCTCCTGAATTTATTGATTTTCTAATTTCATTTGGAAATATAGATTCAAAACAGATATTCACTCCAAGTTTGCCTGCAGAAGAATCAAGAGCATTATATTTTTCTCCGGGAGCAAATTCACCTATTTCATTAATTACTTTAATAAATTTACTAATTGTTTTTCTTAAAGGTACATATTCTCCAAATGGGACAAGATGGACTTTTGAATATTCACCAATAACTTCGCCTTGCTTGGATATTAGAAATGCAGAATTATAATATTTATTGTCTTTAAAATCATTTGAGGATACTAAATACTGTGTTTTAGTTTTATTTGCGAGTTCTTTGATCCAGTTATAGATTTTTGGATCGATTCTTAAAAATCCAGGTATTGAAGATTCCGGCCAAACTATTAAATCTGAATTTTTTGAGTTCGAAACGGAAAGCTCGGAATAAATGTTTTCGATTTCTTGTTGATATTTTTCATCCCATTTTTTATATTGGTCAATATTACCTTGAACAATTGTGACAATTCTTGGGTTATCCCGCCACTGAGTTGTTGGCGGGTCCGCCAAAGAAGTAGTGGCGGAAGGGTTATAGAGTTTAATGGCACCAAATCCTAAACAAAAAAGAACAATTAATGCTGTTGTAATATTATTCTGAATCCTGAATCTAGTGTGCTGTGTCTTGTTTCCTATATCTTTTAAACTGTATACTGTATACTGTATACTGTGTACTAATATAACATTCACCAATATTATTAAAAAAGATACTCCATATACGCCTGTGAATTCGGAAATCTGTATTATAGGTAAGAAATTCCATTGGGAATATCCCAATGATGCCCACGGAAAACCTGAGAATAAATGAGTGCGAATAAGTTCTAAAGAAACCCATAAGAAAGCCGGCAGTATCAAACTGTGTTTGAAGTTTTTAGAATAGAACAGACAGAAAATTCCATAATATAATGCTGAATATATTGCCAATAAAAGGAGAACAAGAATGCCGATAATATTTGGTTCGCCGGCGGCAGAAAAAGTTGGAACTATCCAATATAAAATTCCGCAATAAAAAACAATTCCTGTTAAAATTCCGTATAGAAATGCTTTTAAAGGTTTTTCATTTGATATTACTGATAAGAGAGGTACAAGTGAAATCCATGCTAATGGCCAAAATGATATTTTAGGAAAAGATAAAAGAAGGAGTAACGACGATAATAAACATAAAAATATTTTTTTCATATACAACGATTACACAGATTACTAAAGACGATTACACAGATTATTTATTTTTTCAACAATATTATTATAAGATAAAGGAAAGTTTCTTATATCAAGTTGGATATAAGGTAAATTCAAATCCTACGTGGTTTGGGATTAAAGGGTTTTAATCCAAATTTCGCGGGATCTGGGTCCGTCGAATTCGCAAAAATAAATACCCTGCCAGGTCCCGAGTTGGAGTTTTCCGTTTTCAATAAAGATTGTAACAGATGAACCCATTACTGAAGCTTTAATATGAGCTGCTGAATTTCCTTCGGAATGCTCGTAATCAGAATCTCTTAAAGGTATTTTTCTGTCCAGCATCATTAAAATATCTTTTACAACATCAGGATCTGCATTTTCATTTATTGTAATACCTGCGGTTGTGTGAGGAACAAAAACTGTACAGATTCCGTCTGATATTTTGTTTTTGGTTATTTCCTTCTCAACAGTATTGGTTATATTGATAAATTCGGTTTTTATTTTAGTGTTAATTTTAACTTTACTGATCATAGAGTTTTTACCTCCCACAGCATTTTTTATACTTTTTTCCGCTACCGCAGGGACAAGGGTCATTTCTACCGATTTTACCAGGTATAGAAGGCGAATCTGAATGGTTTTGTTGTTGAGTTTGACTTTGTTTTACCGATTGTAATTTTTGAGTTCCGGGAATACTTGATAAAACAGGTTTAGTCCTGAATTTTGGCTGAGGCATAACTTGTACTCTGAAAATATATTCAACTGTTTCTTCGCTTATTCTATCCATCATTGCCATAAATAGAGACAAAGATTCTTTTTTATATTCAACCAACGGATCTTTCTGGCCATATGCCCGAAGTCCTACGCCTTTTCTTAGTTGGTCTAAATCATAAAGATGATTTTTCCAGGAATTATCAATTACCTGAAGCATTACCTGTCTTTCTATGTTTTCCAGTATTTCTTTTGTAAATTCGGTTTCGCGCTGGTTATAGATATTTCTGATTTTTTCAACGAGCATTTCATTGAATGTTTCGTGTGTTAGTGAAACTATCTCATCATTTGAAAGTTTAAGCTCAAGGCCGAAAGTACGTTTTGTCCATATAGATATGTTTTCCATGTCCCAGTTTTCCGGATATGTTTTTTTAGGACAATATATTTCAATTTTTTCTTCCAATTGCTCATTAATCATATTCCATATTTTTTCTGATACGTCAATACCGTCCAGTATCGAATTTCTGAGAGTATAAATAACTTCACGCTGCTTATTCATTACATTGTCGTATTCAAGCAGATTTTTTCTTATTTCAAAATTCATCTCCTCCACTTTTCGCTGCGCATTTTCTATTGCACGGGAAACAAGAGGATGTTCTATTACCTCGCCTTCTTTCATTCCCAAACGCTCCATTATAGGAGCGATTCTGTCGCTTCCGAATAACCGCATAAGTTCATCTTCAAGCGATAGAAAAAATCTTGAGGAGCCCATATCGCCCTGTCTTCCGCCTCTACCGCGTAATTGGTTATCAATTCTTCTTGCTTCGTGTCTTTCCGTACCAAGTATATGCAGACCGCCAAGTTTTTTTATTTCGTTTTGTTCTTCCAAATTGGGAGGATTGCCTCCTAAAATGATGTCAGTGCCCCTTCCTGCCATATTTGTCGCAACTGTAACACCTTTTTTTCTGCCGGCCTGTGCTATTATCTGAGCTTCCTGTTCGTGAAATTTTGCATTTAGTATTTGATGAGGGACACCTCGTTTTTTTAACAGCATTGAAAGTTTTTCATTTTTTTCTATAGAGCGGGTACCTACAAGAACAGGCCTTCCAATTTTATAGAGTTCTTCAATTTCATTTAAGATTGCTTCGTATTTTTCTTTTTCAGTTCTATATATAAGATCGGGATAATCATTACGCAACATAGGTTGATTTGTTGGTATTTCTACAACATCAAGTTTGTAAATATGCCAAAATTCACCGGATTCTGTCATAGCTGTTCCGGTCATACCTGCCAATTTTTTGTAAAGTTTAAAGAAATTCTGATAGGTTATTGTAGCCAATGTTTGATTTTCTTCCGCAATTCTTAGATTTTCTTTTGCTTCGACTGCTTGGTGAAGTCCTTCGGACCATCTTCTTCCCGGCATCAGGCGGCCTGTGAATTCATCAACAATCATTACTTCACCGTCTTTTACAACATAATCTACATCCCGTTTGAAAAGATTATGTGCTTTAATAGCCTGATTTATATGGTGTATCCATTCCGATTGGACATCATCGTAAAGATTTTTAATTCCTAGCATTTTCTCGCATTTTGAAACACCCTGAGCGGTTAATGACGCGGAATGATTTTTTTCATCTACTATATAATCGAAACCTACGGACAAATCAACTCCTTTGTATTTAGCGTCGATTTCTTCGGCTTCAGTTATAAATTTTCCTTTTAGATGAGGCATTAATTTATTGATAATATAATATTTATCGGTTGATTCTTCGGCGGGTCCTGAAATAATTAAAGGTGTTCTTGCTTCGTCTATTAAAATCGAGTCTACTTCATCAACAATCGCATAGTTTACTTCTCTTAAGACCCGTTCTTCCTTAGAACGTTTCATGTTATCACGGAGATAGTCAAAGCCTATTTCCGAATTAGTAACATATGTAACATCGGATTTATACATTAAAATACGGTCTTCATCAGACATATCGTGCTGAAGGTATCCTACTGTAAGTCCTAAAAATTCGTATACCGGTCCCATCCAGAATCTGTCTCTTTTAGCGAGATAATCATTGACAGTAATAACGTGTACGCCTTTTCCGGTTAGTGAATTCAAATAAACAGCGAGGGTAGCAACCAAAGTTTTACCTTCGCCGGTTTTCATTTCCGCGATTTTTCCCTGGTGCAATATAATACCGCCTAATAACTGTACGTCAAAATGCCTTAATCCTATAGCACGCTTTGATGCTTCCCTGACTACGGCAAAAGCTTCCGGTAGAATTTGTTCTAAAGTTTCACCTTCGGAGATACGCTGTTTAAATTCCGATGTTTTTAATTTTAAAGCATCATCAGACAATATTTTTATTTTGTCTTCAAAGGAATTTGTTTGCTCAACTAGCGGAAGAATTTTCTTGATATCTCTTTCTGATTTTGTTCCAAATATTTTTCTAACAATAAAATTTATCATATTAAATTCAGTACACAGAATACGGAATATCCGCCACTTCCACCACTGGGACTTTGGCGGACAAGGAGTCGTTGGCGGACAAGCAGGATACAGTTATTAAGATACACCCTTACTCATTACCCGTTACCCGTTACTATATTTATATTTTATCAAATAATTATGTGTTTGTCTACCCCGTTAGAGATGAGTTCGTATAGCATATGTATATTTTAAAGAATTAAAGGAATATTTAGTACTGCGAAATTTTTTAAATTGAAACGGAAGCATAAATGCTTCCTATCTCTAACGGGGTTATCGCAACTTCACATTTGCAGAAAACTGCAGAATGTTAGTTGGGATAATAAAAAAACCCAACGATGATTTTATTCAAAACTGGGTTTTCTTATTTAGTTTGTGTTTAAAAATATATGTTTATTGAACCTTTTTTACATTGGCTGCTTTAGGACCCTTATCAGATTCAACGACGTCAAATTCAACAGCGTCGCCTTCTGCTAGAGACTTAAATCCTTCGCCACTGATTGACGAAAAGTGCACAAACACATCACCAGAACCATCTTCTTTTGACAAAAAGCCATAGCCCTTGGAGTCATTAAACCACTTTACTTTACCACGCATCTACGATACTCCTCCTAACTTAACATTCTGTGTAGCTTTCACCACACAATAGCAATTATATCAATTAATTAAAACTTGTCAAGTGAAAAATATAAATCTCAAAATTAATATTCCCAAGGTAAGGAAAAATAAAAACATTACTATTTTAATATGAAATATTTTATCTCTGAAAACCTGTTCCAGTTTTTCCATATTTGCTCCAAAATAAAAGATAGAAAATATAATAATAAGCGGAATAACAAATAAGATACAGTAAAATAATAAATATAAAATTCCTGATTTCTTATATTCGGGAGTTCCAACCATATATATTATTGTAGGTAAATAAACCTGGCCTGTACAAAATAACTCTAATACGGTAATTATTGCGCCTATCACAAAAGCAATTAATGTTAAATATTTAAATGTTGAAAGTTTTGTTATAACATCGTATATCTTCCATCGTAAAAAATTCGGGAGTTTTAATTTTATTACGTTATCGCCCATTCCTATCCCTTTCTTTATTGCGATTGCTTCATAAAGATGGCGGAAAGCAAGAAATAAAACCAAGATTCCTATAAAAAAATACATAATTTTCGAAATTATTATAATTTGGTTAATTTTTTGGATAAATTTGAAAAGTCCTATGCCAATCAGGAAATATGTAATAAATACTCCCAAAATAAAGCTCATGCCTACAAAAAGTACTTCTATTCTTTTTTTCTTTAAAACCATGCTTAAATAAGTTATAAAGAAAATTATCGTTGCAAATGCACAAGGGTTAACGCTATCTATCAGTCCCGCTGCAACTACCGGTAATATTTTTAAGTTTTTTATATTTACTTTTTGATTCATATCATCAAAAGGCATTTTCACAGGTTCAACCTTACCGATTTTTATATATTTTTCCAAAAGTATCGGCAGTAATTCAATAATATCTTTCTTGCCACCAACTACATCATTACCAATAAATAGCACAGGCACCTTTGTCATAGTTTTTCCGAATTGTTTTTCAAGTGTTACAAGTGCCGCATAGTTTCTGGATTCATCTATAGAATATTCGGAAACATCTATTTTTATACCGTATTTTTTTTCATAAGAAGGAATTGCAGTTTTTCTCAATTCAATGCAAAAAAGGCATCCGGCAGAATCAAATATTGTTATAGGTATTGTTAGTTCTTTGGTGGCTAATATATATCCCTTTATATTTATGGGTATGTACGGATTTTTAGGATCATTTGATTGAACGAATACATTTTTTGTAAAATCTTTTAGATAACCTTTAGTATCAATTGAGATTTTTATAGTTTTTTTGTTTTTCGGTGATATATCAAATCTTTCGGGACTCACTGAAATGCAGTCGCAGGAAGGTCTTAACCCTACTTTTAAAACATTTACAGAAGTGTTTTTTAACTCTATTTCATAACTTAGCAATTTGCCTTGCGTAACTTGACCAAAATCTATAATTTTTTTATTTAATTTAATGGCTTGACAGAAAAGATTTGTAGAAAAGATAACAAAAAGAAAGGCAAAAAAAGCTTTTTTCATTTTTTCTTTGTGGTATTTTTATATTCGTCTATTAAACTTCTTACCGGCGGATAATCCGGAATGTCTTTTGTCAGAGGCACCAGCTCATAATCATAAGATGTTATTTTCTTATTTTCATCAAATTTAATAACAAGTTTTCCGATATTCTGACAATTTCCGCCTGCTTGAACTATGAGGGTATTGCCAACCTTATTTGGCTTCGTCAGATAAGTTTGCGAATGGCCGCCGATAATGACATCGATATCTTTAAATTTTTCAGCAATTTCTTTGTCAGCATCAAAACCCGAATGAGAAATTAAAACTAATAAATCGCAATCTTTTTTATTGATAGCAAATAAAATATCGGCAATAGCTAAAATATTCAATTTTTTTGTTATTTTGTCCGGGAATAATGCAAAAACGTCGGGATGCGTGACAGAAAGCAATTTTATTTTTAAACCTTGTCTTTCAATGATTTTATCATGAGCGGTTAAAAACATACAGTTCTTTCCTTCGCAATAATTTATATTTGAAGATAGGAATGGGAGTTTGTATTTGTCCATACTGGAAACAAAATTTTCAAAACTAATTTCCTGATCACCTATACCGATAGCATCATAATTCATAATTTGATATGTTTTAAAAATATAGTCAGCAATAATATCGTTAGCATATAAAGGCAGCAAATCACCGGAATCCAACAGTATATTATTAGGATATTTTTCGCGTTGTTGTTTTAGATAAGTTGCCCGCCTTACCAATCCACCATACGGATTTGCCGGGCAATCGCAGGATTCTAGGTACCCATTGGTTGAATTACTGAAAAAAACCGCAAGTTCTTTAGGTTTGTTCAATTCTTCCTTTTCAATAAGAGTAATGTTCTCTTCCAGAATTTTCTCAATATTTTCATCAAAACCATCTACAATCAATCTAATTATTCCGCTTGGTGATAGTAAAAACAATTTAGGAATACTGGCTCTGCCCGCTTTTAGAACTTCAAAGTTTTCCCCTGTAATTTTAGATTCAGGATCCATTAATACGGGTAATGTGATATTATTTTGTTTTAAGAATTCAGCAACTTTTTCTTTAGGCAGGCTGTCAATATTGATTAAAATAATTTTTACTTTTCCTTTTGCCTGAAGATTTTGCAGATGCGGTATTTCTTTAAGGCAAGGCTGGCACCATGTCGCAAAATAAGAAAGTACTACAGGTTTATTATCTGAAAGAATGGCAGTAAGTGATATTCTTTTACCATTCATGTCAGATAGTATTAACCCAGGTGCTTTGTTTCCTATCATTAATTTAGCAAACGCAAATGTCCCTGCCGACAAAAAACAGATTAATATTAATATTTTTTTCATAGCTATTTAATGAGAGCGTTGAGAATGTCATCACCGCTCTCGATTACATCCATCCTCCGTAGCAGTAGTCTGCTACTGCGGAGGACGGGCAGATTGTTAAAGACGATTAAACAGATACTACCGTCGTGCCTTAACCTGCCTACCGTCAGGCAGGTCTGTGTAATCAGACATCTTTCTTTTATAAGATGTCTTATTGTGCAAGTCTTTGAGCCAGTAAACCGCAAGCAGTTTTCAATTCTTTAGCCGACATTGCTTCCTGGTCGTATGACGCTACAATCTTGCTTGTTTCTACGTCAACAACGTTTACAGTTATATAATATGTATCCATTAGTTTGGAAAGGTTTCCGACAACTATCTGTTTAACGTTCAAAATTTTACCTATTTGAACCGCGCATTCAGATGTTGTACAACCAGATTGCTGGAATGCAGCTTCAGCCAGTACTTTTTCCATATTTGCTTTTTCTATTACGTTATAAATGCCTGTGTTTACCAGTTCTGTTCTTAAGAAATCAGCAACAATTGAAGCATCCGCCTGGGATACATTTTTACCCGAGAAATCTGAAACTGCGATGTTAATAATTTCTCCGGATTTTCTCTTTGGTTTTACCAGCCTGGTTTTTGTAGGTTTGTACGTTTCTATTTCGGGTTCTTCTTCTTCTCCTTCAATTTTTCCGAATCGAACTGATAAACCAATACGGTGAATATCCATATTTGGTAATTCCTGGCCTTGTGAATTGAATGCATAATCTAAGACCCAGCGTTTTAGATTTAAACCAAGACCTGCTGTAATTGTCGGAATACCGTCATTTGTGTTTTTTAAGCCGAGTCTTAATCCAATATTTTTTAAAGGATAATATTCTATGCCAAGGCCTCTAATACCTGCGTTTTCGTCATCTTGAACTTCTTCCGTAGAAAAAGCAACTGTAAGGTTTCTTTTTTCAAGAAAATAATATGCTAATCCTAATCTAATGAGTTTTGGTTGTTTTTCAGGAGTATCGACAAAGGTAATATCACCACCTATATTTGCAGATGTTAATCCAAGAGATAATCTGTTTTTAAAAAAAATAAATCCTATACTGTTGCTCTGTGCAGTTGCAGAATAATTACCTAAATTCATTCTAATAGAGCCTAAGTTTAACCCGATAGCAAGAGAATCAAAGATTTTATATGCAAAATTAAATGCAGAATTAATATTAGATACCTGAGTATCAGGACCTATATTGCCGTAAATATCATAGGTTGTTACGCTAGTTATTTCACTTATTGAATATAATCCTACTGCAAATTTCCTAAAAGGATATATAAATGATGCATAGCTGCTGCCAATTTCTTCAGGAAGTTGTGCAAAACTAAAACCAAGTGTAGGATTTTTTAAAAATGCGGATGCGCCCGGATTCCAGTAAGGTGCAGAATAATTGTAGCAATTTGCTACCGCTGCCTGTCCCATCGCTGTTTCTCTTGCACCTTGACCAACAAGAAGAAATTGGGCGGTTGGAACACCGGCATAAAGTTGGTTTAGATACAGAAATAGGTAAGTTAAGAATATTAGAATTTTTTTCACAAGACCCTCCTGAATAAATGATTACTTTATTATTATTATTTTAAATTTCTTTAATCCATCAGTTGATTGTTCTTTAGCATGAACTATATAAACTCCAGTACCAATTCTTCCGTTGCTATCTGTTTCACCATCCCATGGTTGAATGTTGCCATTTGAATCAGCTGTAAATTCTTTTAATATTTCTCCCGCAGTTGATAAAATTTTAACAGTAGCGTATGGTGTAAAACTTGCAAATTTTATAGTGTCACCGTTAGATAATCTTGCAGGTACAGGATAGCAAAAAGCATTTTCAATGTTTTCGCTATAACCTGGACCGATTGATTCGGAAATACTGGCTTCAAAAACAGATGACAGATATCTGCCTGTGCTATACCCGCCTACAAAATATAGCTTATTATTAACGACCGCAGCACCGGAACCGCCTCTATGAAGTTCTCCTGTTACGTTGGTTTTTGTTGTCCATGCATTTGTTAATGGATTATATTCCTGAATAGCATCAGATTCACCCAGAACATATATTTTATTATTTAATACAACTGCACTATGTTCACTTCTTGCAGTAGGGGCACTTGCTTTTGATGTCCATGTGTCACTAATTGGGTCATATTCTTCTGTGTAAGGAACTCTATCAGTATTATTGCTTCCTCTTGCACCGCCAATAGCATAGATTTTATTATTAACAACTGCAACCGCAACACCATATCTTGCAGTAGGCATGTTTGCTTTGCTTGTCCATGTATCAGATACTGGGTTGTATTCTTCAACAGTGTTTAGAGGCGTAAAACTACCAGTATTCGTGCCGCCTATTACATATATTTTATTATTAACTACTCCTGCTGCACATTTAGACCTTGCGGTAAACATAGGTGTTTTTATTGACCATGGGTTTCCGTTGGGATCATATTCAAAAACTGAGCCATAAAAACCGCCGCCACCGCCGCCGATTACATATATTTTATTGTTAACTACTCCGACTGCGGACCAATCTCTTGCTTGGGGCATATTTGATTTTGCAGTCCAAGTATTTAACACAGGATCAAATTCTTCTATATCCATTAAAGTGCTGGTACCATTATTACCGCCGATAGCATAAATTTTATTGTTTAGTGCTGCAGCAACCAACCCAACTCTTGCTACGGACATATTTGACCTTGGTGTCCAGGAAAGATTTTGTGTAGAGCTTTCGGTATGTAATGCAACGTCCACTAATGTAGTATTTTGACCGCTGGTTACCGTTACGCCTAACCTTATTTGTGTTAGATGACCCGTATGCGAAAAAACAAGGTCATATATACCGGCAGACAAAGAAAGTAAAAAGTTCCCGGTTCCATCACTGGATGTGTTACCCAATGTAGTTGTTCCCTGGTAAGCTGTAACACTTACACCTTGTATTCCTGTTAAGAGACCTGTCTGAACTACACTACCGCTGATTGTGCCGGGTGTTGAGCTTGCACCGGTTACTGTTGGTCCTGATACAGCAGCTGTCATAATTCCTGTTGCTTCAGTGATATTTATATCATATGCTGTCATATAATAGGAGTAATTTGCGCCTGCAGTAAGGGTTTTAGTGTAAGAATAAATTCTACCTGAAGAATACGAATTAAAATCTGCAGCAGTCATTAGAAACGGACTACCGGAAATATTTGTACCATTATCTAATATATATAAAAGCGGGTATCCATTCAACGGGGCATCATTATTAGAATCAGTATATTTAACGTGATAAACAAAAGAAGTTGAAGTATCTCCGGTATCAGGATTTATACAATCAGATACATAATTTGGTTCGTTACTCCATGTAAGTGTCGGAGCTTGGCTTCCAGAACCGGATGCTGTTATATCCGGTGCATCAACTGTGCATGTCGCAATGCCAATAGCCGAATTGCTATACGCATCTTGTGCTACAAAATAATATATATAATCAGTTGCGTTTTCAATCAATACTGTATCATCGGAATTTGGAGGATATTTATAGACCCGTCCGTCAGAATAAATAGAATCAGAATAATCCACATAAGTCATGGTAAATGGACTGTTAGTTATGTTTACTCCAGCTTTTTTAATATATAATTTAGGATAACCATTTGCAGGAGGGTCATCATCGACATCGGTATATAGAACACGATAGGTGTAACTATTTGTTGATGTACCTGTTTCAGGATAAAGTCCGCTGGAAATATAATTTTGATCCCCTACCCATGTAAGCGTAGGTGCGCTATTACCGGTTATATCCGGTGCATCTACAGTACCTGTTGATATTCCTGATGCCTGAGAACTGTTTGAGTCGAATGCTTCAAACGAATATGTATAATCGGTTCCCGCAGTATCAAAAGATTCTTGGTAATAATAGAATTTGCCGTCAAGATAATTTGAATCAGAAGAATCTACATAACTCATAGAAAATGGACTGCCTACTATATTTATTCCGCCTTTTTTTATATATACTTTGGGATAACCGTTTAGTGGTGGGTTATTGTCAGGATCGGTGTATTGAACACGATAAGTAAAAGTGTTTGTTGATGTACCGGATTCAGGGGCAAGACCGTCAGAAGTATAACCCAATTCTGCAGTCCATGAAAGTGTTGGTGCTAGGTTGCTTGCTATTACTTGCGGATTATAGACAGTAGTATTGCTTGCTTCACCGGTTGCAGTAGCACTATTTGAATCTTGTGCTGAAAATGAATATATATAAGTTGCCCCGACTGTATCAAGTGTGTGTGTTGAAGTATAAATTTTACCATCTGTATAATTTGTGTCGCTTGGATCTGCCGCACTCATAGTAAACGGGCTTCCTAAAATACCTGAATAATTTCTTTGAATATTTACCTTAGGATAACCTGCTAAAGGTGCATTATTATCCGCATCGGTGTATGTAACGCGATATGTAAAAGTATTTGTGGATGTTGCACTTAAAGGATAAACACCGCCGGCGTCATAATTGGCTTCATCTGTCCATGTAATCGTTGGAGATGTATTAATAACGTCCGGATTGTCAACGCTGTTGATTGGAGTTCCTGTTGCAGTAGAATTATAAATATCCAATGCTTGAAAATAGTAAGTGTAATCTGTTCCATTTATACCGAGTAATTTTTGATAAGTATAAACCCTACCTGAAGAGTATGCATTTGAATCTGCTTCTGTCATGGTAAATGGACTGCCTGAAATATTAACGCCGGTTTTTTTAATATATAATTTGGGATAACCGCTTGCGGGAGCATCATTATCAGCGTCGGTATATGTAACGCGATAGGTAAAAGTACTGATTATACCGCCGGATTCAGGATTAATGCCATCTGAAGTATAATTTGTTTCCCCTGTCCATGTAAGAGTTGGCGTAGTATTAGACACATCCGGACTATCAGTGATACCGGTTGCATTTCCGGTTGCAGGTGAGCCGATTGGATCTGGTGCTTCAAAGTAATAAGTGTAATCTGTACCTAATGTATCAAGCGTTTTTGAATATGTATAAACTCTGCCAATAGTGAATGCATTTGAATCTACTGCAGTCATTGTAAACGGACTGCCTGTAATATTAGAACCTGTTTTTAATATGTATACTTTCGGATATCCGCTTGCGGGAGCATCATTATCGGCGTCAGTATATTTAACACGATAGGTAAAATTGTCGGATAAACTTCCGGTTTCAGGGTCAATACCGTCCGAAGAATAATTTGTTTCCGTAGTCCAGCTTAATGTTTGTGCAGTGTTAACCAGTCTGATATATTTTAAATCTCCGCCGCCTGTACCGGTTGAATAAAAACTTATGTATGGAGTGTCGCCATAAAGTGCCATTGAACAATATTGTCCGACAGAAGAAGAATCTATGGAAGAATTAGTAAATGTAACATTATTCCAGTCTGAAGGTATTGTAGCTCTTGCATATTTAAATGCATTATTACCGTCATGATAAGCGATATGAATAACGCCTGATGCTATTGCTATAGCACATCTATCAGTAAAAGATGCCGATACACCGGAATAATTTATAGTAGCAACATCTTTTGATACCCAAGTTCCGGAAACTCTTTTTGCACATTTTAATTTATCGAACAAATCATAATAGACTATATAAGGAAGGTTGCTTGTATCAATCGCAATTGCTGTGTGTTTGATTTGGTTGGAACTTACTGTTTCATTTGAAATTGAAAAAGAAGTATTATCACCGTAGAAATATTTAATTACATTTGAAGATATAGGAGAGCAAGCAATATGCATTTTATTATCAGTATCAACTGTATTGTCTAAATAAAGAAGATTACCTAGAGAAGAACTTGTATTACCTGTTGACCATCCGGCACCATTGTATCTTGCATATCTCAACATATAAATGGGAGTATTATCTTTTTTATAATATGTTACCCAAGGATAATTAGTTGAGTAAACAGAGATAGATGCAAAATCTCCGCAATTTTCACCGAGTTGGGCAGCTCCATCCAAAAAAGTTGGAGCATCCCATACTGAAGCAGTATTTTGGCTCCATTTAAGAGATGGCATATTTGCTACTGAAGCACTGTCCTGATATACGATATATTTGATATTATTTGTATTCTCACAAATACCGATGTATTTGCCAAAATCTATATTAGATACAATTGAATCAATTTGGGTATCGCTCCAAGATTCTGTCGGTAAAGTTGCATTAAATACGCGCACAGATGTGGTTGCCCCTGTATCCTGCTGGTAACCTATTTGAATAGAATTTCCTCTGATATAAATTTTAGCCCACTTACCTTCGTTAAAATCGCCGGTACTTGGAGTAAGTTTTGTTGAGAACCAGTAAGCAAAAAGAGAATTAGAAAATAGGATGATAATAAGTGCAAACCGAATACGCTTTAGAATTTTTTTAAGAATTATTTTTGGCATAGATATTCTCCCTTGAATTGTTAAATTATTTACCACCAATAAGTATAAATGAAAACGTTTTTTTTGTCAACATTTAAATGAAAAAATTTAAAATAACTTATTTATATTAATTTTATATTATTTTAAATCCTTCATTTTTTAATAAATTTATTTTTTTATTTAATCCGCCTGAGTATCCGCCAAGCTGTCTATTCTTTTTTATAACTCTATGGCAGGGAACGTATGGTGCAAAAGGATTTTTCCCTAAAGCATTTCCAACTGCTCTTGCTGATTTTGGATTTTTAATTCGTTTCGCAAGTTCTGAATAGGATATCGTATTTCCTTTGGGTATTTTTAAGCATTCAATCCAAACTTTTTTATAGAATTCCGGATACTTAGAATTCCTTATCTTTTGAATCAATTTTCTATTTTTTCCCATTTGTTGACTTAATTTTAACTTTTAACTTTCAATTTTAACTTGTCACTTCTCAACTCTCTTATACCTTCTATCTTTTGGTTTGTCGGAGATTTTAATGCAGCCCTTTTCATCAACAAAATACCAGAGTTGTTTATCCCGCTTATGTTTTATATAATTTCTTAAGACTGTATCAACATAATTTTTGGTTTCCTTGTATGGCGGTATTTGGTTGCCGTATTTTTTTACAGCATATGGACCGGCATTGTAACCGGCAAGTGCAAGTGATGGATCTCCGAATTCCAATAACATATAATTCAAATATTGTGTGCCGCCTTTGATGTTATCTTCTATATTGTTTGGATTAAGCTTCATTTGTTTTGCAGTTTTAGGCATAAGTTGCATTAAACCTATAGCCCCTTTCCAAGAAACATCATCTTGATTAAAATTTGATTCTGCTTCTATAACTGCTTTTACAAAAGACGGATCCAATCCGTATTTATCTGCATAAGTGTATATTAAGGGGTCATATGCATATCTTCTATTTCTTATTTTTTCTTTAACTTGTGCCTTCTGAGTGTTTTTCATTTTTTGTAAAAAGTTTTCTTCTTTTTGTTCTTTGTTTTTGGAATACGCAATATTTTTTATTTCTTTGTTTGTAAATTCCATCCCGCAATTATTAACTTCAACCAGTAAATTTCCGTTCTCGAGCTTGGTAATATCTCCTGCAATTGTTTTTCCATTTTTTAGATAAATTGTGCCTTCTTTTGAAAAGAGCTGTAATGTAGAAATAAATATTATAAAAGCTATGAAAAGATTTTTTCTCAGTAGTTTATGGTATGATATTGCAAATCTATGGGCTTCATCCCTTATATGTTTTATAAGGTTTAAAGCTAAAGAATTTTTAGATAAAATTATTGGTTTAGGATTTCCCGTAACAAACAATTCCTCATTTTTTTTGGCAATTGAAATAACCTTAGGCATTTTTTCTATGTTTGGAATTTTTTCCAATGCTGATATCGCGGAGGAAAGCTGGCCTTTTCCGCCGTCTATAAGTATCATATCCGGCATAGGAGTCTTTTTAACAAGAGTACCGGAGTAACGTCGGTTAATAACTTCAAAAATCATTTTAAAATCATCTATTTTTTTAACAGTTTTAATTTTAAATTTTCTGTATTCTTTTTTATCAGGGAATCCGTTTGTGAATACAACCAGGGAACCTACCGCAAATTTTCCTGAAATATTGGAGATATCAAAACCTTCAATCCGGTTAACATTAGAATTTAACAATTTTGATAAATCTGAAATATACGAAGCCCTATCAATATTCATTAATATGTTATCAATAGTTGTTTCCTTGAAATTTACGCGGGTTAGAGTGTTTTTTATTGCAAAGATAATATTTCTTAACTTAGCTGCGCTTTCAAAATCAAGATATTTTTTTGAAATGTTCATTTCTTTTTCAAGAGCTCTTAACAATTCTTTGTTTTTGCCGGATAAGAACATTTTTACTTTGTCTATCATATTTACATATTCTTCTTCGTTAGCTTTTCCAATGCAAGGTGCAGGGCATTTATTTATAAAATAATACAGACATTCTTTTTTTCTTTTGGTTAAATTATATTGACAAGGGCGTAAACCAAAAATCCTTTTAACTAATTTTAGTGTTTTTTGCATATCTGTGGAGTCCGGATATGGACCAAAATATTTAGCTCCGTCAGATTTTTTTATACGTACTACTTCTATCGCAGGAAATTTTTCTTTTCCGATTTTAATGTACGGATATCGTTTGTCGTCTTTCCAGATTATGTTATATTTCGGTTGAAAACGTTTTATTAGAGCTTCTTCAAGGATAGAAGCTTCTTTCTCATTTTCTGTAAGAATATATTCTATGTTTCTGACTGTTTTTACAAGAAATGTATTTTTGAAATCTTTTATGTTTTCAACAAAGTATGATTTTACGCGGGATTTTAGGGATGTTGCTTTACCAATGTATATTATTTTACTTGAAGCGTCTCGCATTATATAGACACCGGGATGGTTTGGCAAGTTTTTCAACTTTTGGTTTAAAAAATCATTCATCTATGGTTGGTTCTTCCCTTTTTAAAACAGACATAACCGATTTCATTTCTTTAATTTTTAATAACTTTGTCATAAATAAATATGTTAGAAAACTTATAATTATCGTTCCGAATACATTTAATGCCAAGCTGCTGAAAACATAATTAGACAAAATATAACATACTAAACCCATTGTCAAAGTAGCAACAGTTATTTTTACAAGCGAGAAAAATATTTTTCTGCTTCCAAAACTTCCGATTCTTTTTCTAAGAAACATATAAAGAAGAGAAGCATTAAGCCATGACGATATCGAAGTTGCAAGTGCAAGTCCGCCTACACCTAAAGGACGCATTAGTATCGCATTTAGAAAAACATTTGTTATCATGCATAATGTAGCGACTTTCACAGGAATTCTAGTTTCTTTAAGTGAATAAAACCCTCCGGCAAAAATTTTTACATATCCAAACGCCGGCAGGCCTAAAGCATAAAAAAATAATGCAGAATTTGTAATTAAAGTTGCATTGGAATCAAATCTTCCATGTTCGAATAGAAGTTTTATCATTGGTTTACCAAGAATTATTAATCCCATAAGTGAAGGAAAAATAGCAAGCGATGATATTTTAATTGAAAATGCAAGCATATCTTTCATATCATCTATATTTTTTTTGGAAACACTTGCTGACATTAAAGGTAATGATACTGAAGCCACAGCAATGCCGAAAAGAGCAAGCGGAAGCTGCATCACCCGGTTCGAATAATAAAGTGCAGTTACACTGCCTTCTTTTAGAAAGGAAGCAAATATTGTATCAATAAAAGCATTTACCTGGTCAATAGATATTCCCCACATTGCCGGTATCATTAAATAAAATATTTGTTTAAGTCCCGGATGATTAAAGTTCAAAATTGGTTTAAACGAAAACCCATGTTTCTTAATTGATGGCATCATAATTAAGAATTGTAATAATCCGCCGACCAATACCGCTATTGCTAAACCTTTAATTTGACTTTCTTTTAAAATAAACCGGGCGATACCAAGAATGAAAACAATTTCGGCAACGGAAAGTACAGCAGGAGATACTGCGGGTATAAAAAACGATTTAAGAGAGTTTAGTACAGCAAGAAGAAATGCTGCTATACACGCAAAAAGCAAAGCCGGAAACATAAGACGTGTTAAAGATATGGTTAATGCAAGTTTGTCGGGATTTTTTTCAAATCCATACGCAATAATTCTAGTTAACTGCGGAGCGAAGACAATACCTATTAGAGTTACAACCAAAAGAGTAAAGAGAAGAGTTGTGAAAACCACACTAAAAAGCTTTTTGGATTCTTCTTCATCTTTTGTAGATATATAATCGGTAAATACAGGTACAAAAGACGAGGATAATGAGCCTTCGCCTAATAAACGCCTGAAAAGATTAGGAATTCTCTGGGCGGCATAAAATGCATCGGCATACAGTCCGGCACCGAAAAGCCAACCGACCAGCATATCGCGAAGATAGCCAAGTATACGGGAAAACATTGTTCCGGTTAGAACATAGCCGATATATTTTGTTACTTTAGATTCTTTTTTAAAATTTTCGCTTGACATTTTTTTTATATTTTGTTAAAATCTACAAATATGAAATTAAAAACAGGCAGACACACATCGGTTTTGAAAGAGGCACGGAAAAATGTAAAAAGACGTTTGGTGAATAAAGCTGTAAAATCAAGAATCAAAACAGCTATTAAGAAATTTGAATCGGCTTTAACAGAAAAAAATGCTGAAAAAGCCAAAGAATTATTAAAAGCTGTTTCCAGCGTTCTTGATAAAGCAGCAAAAAGAAATGTTATTCACCGGAAAAATGCCTCAAGAAAAATTTCACGCCTAGCTCAACGGCTTGCAAAGTTCAAAAAATAATTTTTCAATTTGCATTTTGCTATTCCTTCCGGATTTTATCTCTAATTCCGTATTCAAAATGTTTTGTAAAGAAATTTTTATATCTTCCTTATTTAGAGATCTAACATCTTTTAAAAAGTCTTTCTGGTAAAACCTTACACCAGCCCTTGTTGTGGCTTCCCACTCATTTGCTCCGGTATCTGAAATTTCATAAAATTTAAAATATTTTTTATATCTATCCGCAATTGTTGATAATATTGCAAACTCGCTAACTCCGTTATTAAGCAGGTTAGTTAAAATTTCAATTACAGTGTTTATTTTTTTTGCCGCTAAAACAGGTAATAATTCGAAAATAGTGTTTTCTTTAAAATGCCCGCAGCAGATTTCAACATCCTCAATGGTAATTTCCGTATTTTCTTCGGCATACAAGACGAGTTTATCTATTTCACGTTTTATATCAGCTAGGTTTTCACCGGTAATATCTAACAACATTTGTGTCGCAGAATTAGAAATATTTTTTTTAAAGTATTTAACCTCTTCTACTATCCACCTGCAAATATCTGATTCAAACAAATGATAAAAGTTGACAGTCGGATACTCGCTTTCGATTTTGGTAAAAAGTACTCGTTTAGGAAGTTTTTCTCCCCCAACCAATATTAGACATGTTGTCTTGGACGGGTTATCTATATAAGTTTCAAGCAGAGAATCTTGTGATTCAGGTAATTTATTGATGTTTTTAACTATTACTAATTTTTTATCTGAGATAAACGGGTAGGAATTTGCAGATTGCAATACTGTTTCCATTGAAGTATCGGAATTATTCTTGTCACCAAAGTAAAAAACATTATAGTTGAAATCTTTTGTTGATGGTTCAATTGTAATGCTTTCAATAGATGAAATAATTTCATTTTTCAAATAATCTTCGTCTCCGTAAAAAAGATATATAGGTGAAATTGTGGTTTTTTTTAATGTTTTTAATTTTGTTTTAAATTCGTTATACTTTATAATACTCATATTATATAATAGGATTCAGGATACAGTACTCAGTATACAGAATTTTCGCAACGGATTGTTTTCTTTCTTCGTTACCCATTACCCGTTACTCGTTATTCTTATGAGGTTATTCCGTTTTAGGCGGGACTTTTTTTTCACTTATACCCGAGACGGCGCCAAAGCCTTCAATTGTTCTTTTTAAAATATTTCTGGATAGCTTATCCCAAATTATTTCCCTGGCTTCTTCTTCCGTAGTTCCTCCGGGTAAATTTGCGATAAAAAATCTGTAATTGCCCTCAAGATTTTTTTCCTGCCACAATACAACTTTTCTTGCTTTATCTATAAGAGAAATATTGACCAATATCCAAAGTTTATATTCTTTAACAACATGGTTCTCGTCATATGTCAATGGTTCCAAAACATATCTTGTTATTTCGCCAAATAAAACACCGTCTGCTTCGTCGGGATTTACAACGGCGAGCCGCCCGTCACGTATAAACTCGTTTGTAACTGCTGTAGTAAGTTTATCTTCAATGCCGTAATATACCGTAGAGTTTTTAAAAGTTTCTATTGAAACTTTTTTGATATTCTGGGGAAGTACCTGTGTTGTTGGTTTATACGGGGATGCACAACCGATAAAAAATAATAAAGTAATCCCGAAGAATCGGGACAGGCTGGGTAACGAGTAACGGGTAACGAACGACAGTAACGGGTGATGGGTAACGGGTAACGAGTAACGAGTAATGGGTAATCCTTCGACTATTTTCGCACGCCCCCGCCCCAAAGGGGCGAGGCTCGCCATAGGCGGCAGGACAGGCTTGGTAAAAGATAAGAAAGATTTAAACAACTTAGAAACTGCTTTACGGCAAATATTTATCATACTATCCTCCCACTACTATATTTAATATTTTTTGAGGTACATAGATAGTTTTAATTATTTTTTTATTAATAATATATTTATGAATTTTTTCATTAGATTTGACAAATTCCATAATTTCCTGTTCAGATAATCCTATGTTTACATCTATTTGACCGCGTAATTTACCATTAATTTGAACAGCTATGGTTACTTCGTTTTGTTTAAGTTTCTCTTCATCCCATTTCGGCCAGTTTTGCTTTATTATAGACTCGTTATGTCCCAAAACTTGCCACATTTCTTCACAAATATGCGGTGCAAAAGGACTCAGTAGAATTATAAGCGTCTCAAGGCTTATTTTAAAAGTTTCGTAATCTACAGAAGATTGTTTAGCGGTAAGTTCGTTATAGAATTCCATTATAGAAGCAATTGCAGTATTGAAATGAAATTCTTTCTGGATATCTATCGTAACTTTTTTTATAGTAAGATTTCTTATGCGTTCCAAGTTTTTTCCGCCACTGGTGTTAGGCGGATCCGCAAACGGTTCAGTGGCGGATAATTTTTCATCCTTCGACAAGTTCAGGACAGGTTTTTTAATTTTTAATTGCTGTATCCCTTGTACCAAATTCCAGATTTTGTTGACAAATCTGTAACAGCCTAAGACACCTTCATCAGACCATTCAAGGTCGCGTTCAGGCGGAGATGCAAAAAGAATAAATAAACGGGCGGTGTCTGCTCCATATTTATCTATCATATCATCTACAGAGACAACGTTTCCTTTAGATTTAGACATTTTGAAACCGTCTTTTACAACCATCCCCTGACATAAAAGATTTTGAAAAGGTTCGTCATAATTTAATAGTCCTAAATCGCGCAATGCTTTCGTGTAGAATCTGGAATATAGAAGGTGCAAAACAGCGTGTTCTATTCCGCCGATATATTGGTTGACCGGCATCCAGTAAGATACTTTTTCCTTGCTAAAAGGAAGCTTGTCCTGCTTAGGATCGCAATATCTTTCGAAGTACCATGAAGAATCAACAAATGTGTCCATGGTATCTGTTTCACGACGTGCCGGAGCGTTGCATTTTGGGCATTTACAACTCACAAAACTTGAAGATTTTGAAAGAGGATTACCTTCACCGGTAAATTCCACATCTTTAGGCAGTAATACCGGTAAGTCTTTTTCAGGTACAGGTACTGTCCCGCATTTTTCGCAGTAAATTATCGGTATTGGAGTTCCCCAGTACCGTTGGCGTGATATAAGCCAGTCACGCAATTTATAATGTATAACTCTTTTTCCAAATTTTTTTTCTTCAATATAAACAGAGATTTTTGCTATGGCATCTTTGGAATTAATACCGTTAAATTGCTGAGAATTGACCATGGTACCTTCTTCGACAAAAGCAGCGGATAGCGGCTTGCCCTGAGCGGAGTCGAAGGGCTGGATGACTTCTTTTATTGGGATATTATATTTCTTGGCAAATTCAAAGTCTCGCTGGTCATGGGCCGGTACGCACATTATTGCTCCGGTTCCATATTCCATTAAGACAAAGTTGCCGACATATATAGGGATTTCATCGCCGGTCAATGGGTTGATTGCATATTTTCCGGTAAATATCCCTTCTTTTTCTTTTTCTTCTAGCCGTGTAATTCTTTTTTGGATAACAATTTTATTTACGAAATCTTTTATTTCTTTTTCTTTTTCAGTGCCTTTTACTAATTCCATAACGAGCGGATGTTCCGCTGCAAAAGTCATGAATGTTACGCCAAAAAGAGTATCTGGCCGGGTTGTGAAAATTTCAATATTTTTATCCGAGTTTTTTACAGGAAAATTTACCGAGAGTCCATCGGATTTACCGATCCAGTTATGCTGCATGATTCTTACTCTTTCAGGCCAGCCTGTTAATTTTTCAATATCTTTTAATAGTTCTTCGGCATAATCGGTAATTTTATAGAACCACTGTTCAAGATCTTTTACTTCAACTTCTGTTTGACATCTCCAGCATTTTCCGTCAATAACCTGCTCATTTGCTAGAACCGTCTGGTCTTTGGGACAAAAATTTGTGGGTGCCTGTTTTTTAAATGCAAGCCCTTTTTCAAAAAACTTGGTAAAAATCCACTGATTCCATTTATAATATTCAGGTTTTGCTGTTACAACAAGGCGATTCCAGTCGTATGAAAGACCTAATTTTTTCTGCTGTTCCTTCATAGTGTTAATACATTCGTCAGTCCATTTTTCAGGATTAATTTTGTTTTTTATTGCAGCATTCTCAGCAGGAAGTCCGAATGCATCATAACCCATCGGGTATAAAAGATTGTAATCATTCATTCTGAGGAATCTAGCAAGTGTATCGCCGATTGCATAGTTTCTGGCGTGCCCCATATGAAGTTTACCAGAAGGATACGGAAACATTTCAAGCAGATAAAACTTCTTTTTGTCGGATTTTTCGCCGGATCTAAAAAGATTATTTTCTTCCCAGTATTTCTGCCATTTTTGTTCTATAGTTTTGGAATCATATGACATAGTAGAATTATATTAAAAATTCCGATAAATTGCAATTAAAAAGCGACCCTTTTGTATAGGAATCGCTTTTTAAAAATTGTGATTGTTTAAAAAACAAACAATCACTGATTACATTGATTAGCAACATAGATTACACAGATTAAGACTTGTTGTTAAATCTGTGTAATTGGTCTTCAAAAGAACAAACCTAACGTCGCAGATAGACCACCTAAGTCCACATCTGCCCATCTGGCATTCGTAGATATTTTACTGTATTTAACACAAAGTCCGGCATGTTTGCCGTTAAAGCCAATTAAAAACTGTTGACCGCTAAATGTATCGCTTACAGTTGGAAGTGCAACGTTATTAACTGTAACAGTTTTTTCAGATTTAATACTTCCCATTCCAACACCTATATAACCATAAGACATAGAAGCATTGTCATAATTGCCCCGGATTAGTAATGAAAACCAACCTGGGGTCAAATCCATTTCGGTATTGGTTTTTGTTGTAACGATATTTATCCCATTATTGGTACGTTGTGTTCTTTCACCTGTATTATTGTATTTTTCATATTCGTACTGAAGGCCTATTCTTGTAATCCATAGAGATGCCGTACCACCCCATAAAAATCCTAAACTAAAATCTTTTGATAATTTACTATCAAGTAGGTAAAATGCACCGGCTTTAATTCCTATATCGAGATCAACCGCAGCTCTTTTTTTTGAATCAGATTCATCTTTTTTAGCTGTATCGGGTTTTTTGGGTGATTCAACAGGTTTTACCGGTTCTATGACTGGTTCCTGTTTTTTTTCAGCAGTTTGAATTTTTGGGCGTGTTACGGTATCACCCATCAGTAATTTTGCAATATCTTCAATCATGTTGGGTATATCGTCTTCACTATAACCACCTAAACTTTCTGCTTTTTCTACAGAACCTGATTTAATATCAATTAACCTTGAGTTTATTGTATATTTAGTACCTATTTTGGATACGCTCCCTACAATAAGTTTTCCGGCACCAGAAAGTTTTCCTATTTGTACCGCTGTATCACTGTCTACTATACCGCTCATTTGCAGTTTTTGTTCTTCCAGTAATTTCATTAAATAATTTCTTTCAACAACATCAAATTTTCCGGTTTTAAAGAGAATTGTTCTTAAATTATCTGCAACGGACAGGCCTAAATCATTTTCTTTTATATTTCTTCCGATACTTTCAAAATCCATAACTGCAACTTTTGTTTTTCCGTTGCTTGGGGTAGATGCCGGTGTTGGTGTTACCGCAGGAGTAATAGGCGTTTGTGAAACAGGGGCAGGTGTTACAGAAGGAGCAACGACAGGTGCCGCGGGTGTTGTATTATTTTCTTCTTTTTGAACTTGGGTTATTGGTGCTTTTGCCGGTTCTTCCTTTTTTACCGGTTGTTCAGTAGTTGTTTTAGTTGTATCGGCAGTTGTTTGCGCATATGTTATACCGATGAGCAATCCAAAAACAAGAAAACAGGGAAGAAACTTGGAAATCTTTGAAACCATAAATATACCTCCTTGGAATGTTAAAAACATATTTTAGTTATAATTCTTCAAAAAGCAATAATAAAATTATGTTTTTTAAATTTTTCTTACTGCTTTAACAAAAGCAAGCATTTTATCATAATCTTTACGGGTTGGAGTACGTTCTATTCCGGAACAGGCATCTACTGCAAAAGGTTCAACTCTTTTAATTGCTTCCGTTACATTCTCAGGATTTAAACCGCCGGATAAAAATATAGGTTTCCCGGCTTTTTTAGCTTCTATGGCGATATCCCAATTAAAAACTTCGCCTGTTCCGCCAGGAATGTCTTCTACAAAAGTGTCTAATAAAAAATAATCTGCATTATTGAATTTACTTATATTTTCTACAGGAAAATCGTTGTTTATCCTAAATGCTTTTATAATCTGAGGTTTATTTTCCCATAAGGTATCCGGTGGAAGAGATTCTGATATTTTACTTTTTAGTTCATCACAATATTCCGGAGATTCGTTTCCGTGAAGTTGAACCAGTTTTAATTGTGTTTTTTTTATAGTTTTTAATAAAACATCAATTTCTTCATCAACAAAAACACCTACGGATTTTACAAATTCAGGCAGTTTTGATGTGATTTTCTTTGCCATTTCGGCAGAAATTTTACGCGGACTGTTTTTATAGAAATTCAGTCCGATAAAATCCACACCGGCATTTGATGCCCATAAGGCATCTTTTTCATTTGTTATTCCGCAGATTTTTATTCTTGTCATAATAGATCTTTTAATTCACAAAGCGCTTCCTTAATTTTTTCATCAGGAAGTTCGTAATCCTCTAGCTTTCCTGATAAATATTTATCGTAAGACGCTAAATCAAAATGACCGTGCCCGGAGAAATTTAAAACTATGCATTTTTCTTCTTTCGTCTGGCGGCATTTTACAGCTTCATCAATTGCACATTTTATTGCATGTGCAGTTTCAGGTGCAGGCAATATTCCTTCTGTTCTTGCAAAAGTTACAGCTGCTTCGAAAACAGAATTTTGCGGATAGGCAACCGCTTCTATAACTTTTTTATTTAGTAGTAAGGATACAAGCGGAGAAGCACCGTGATATCTGAGTCCGCCGGCATGAATTGCCGGTGGAACAAAGGTATGGCCAAGTGTGTACATCATCATTAAAGGCGTAAATTTTGCAACATCGCCATGGTCGTATCTGAAAGGTCCTTTTGTAAGTGTCGGACAGGATGTAGGTTCAACCGCTATCATTTTTATATTGTTACCTTTTAGTTTTTCCGGAATAAACGGAAAAGTAAAACCGCCAAAATTACTGCCGCCTCCGACACAGGCAATTAAAATGTCCGGTTTTTCACCGGCAATTTTAAGCTGTTTTTGTGTCTCGAGACCGACAACTGTCTGATGTAATATAACATGATTCAATACACTTCCAAGCGAATATTTTGTATCATCATGTGTTGCGGCATCTTCAACCGCCTCACTTATTGCTATACCAAGTGAACCCGGCGAATTAGGATCTTTTTTTAAAACTTCTCTTCCTGAATTTGTAAGGTTAGTAGGAGAAGCAAAAACTTTTGCGCCATATGTCTGCATTAAAAATTTTCTGTACGGTTTTTGGTCGTACGAAACCTTAACCATATAGACAGTGCATTCTAACCCGAAAAGATTACACGCAAATGAAAGTGCGCTTCCCCATTGGCCTGCTCCAGTCTCGGTTGATAACCGCTTTACCCCTTCTTTTTTATTATAATATGCCTGCGCAATTGCTGTATTTGGTTTATGGCTTCCTGCAGGTGATACCGATTCATTTTTGAAATATATTCTTGCCGGAGTTTTGAGATATTTTTCTAACCGTTTCGCTCTATGTAATGGCGACGGTCTCCACAATTTATATATATCAAGCAGTTCATCAGGAATTTCAATCCATCTTTCTTGCGAAACTTCCTGCTTAATTAATTCCATGGGAAAAATGGGGGCCAGTTCCTGAGGTCCAATAGGTTTTTTTGTTTGAGGATTAAGAGGCGGTGCTAATGGTTCCGGTAAATCTGCCTGAATATTGTACCATCTCTGCGGCAGTTCTTTTTCCGTCAATAAAATCTTTGTATCGTCCATACATAACCCCCTTGTAAATTTTTAGGTCGTCGTGGCGACCTCGGAATTTAAGTAATTAGTAGTTAGTAATTAGCGATAGGTATCTATTTTATTAAAATCGAAAAATTTATCACTAACTACCAAACTTGTCCCGATTTATCGGGATTACCTGCCTGCCGGTAGGCAGGCTCTTCCTAATTACAAAATATACTATATTTATTATGTCTGTTTAATTTGACTTAGATGTCTTAAGCTACTGCTAAGAGCTCTGCAATCGACTTTTTTATATTTTTTGATTCCATAAAATGTTGTCCTATTAAAACAGCGTTCACGCCTATATTTCTTAATGCATTTATATCTTCTTTCGTTTTTATTCCGCTTTCCGAAATCACTATTTTATTTTTAGGAATTTCGGATTTAAGACTAATAGTTGTGTTTAAATCAACAGAAAAATCAAAAAGATTTCTATTGTTTATTCCTATTATTTCTGCATTTGTTTCTAAAGCGATTTTCAATTCCGCTTTTGTATGGACTTCTACTATGCAAGAAAGATTTATTTTTTTTGCAATTTTTAAGAATTTTCTTAATTTTTCTTTATTTAAAATTGCAACAATCAGAAGTATAGCATCGGCGCCGTAATATTTTGACTCGTAAATCTGATAATCGTCAATTAAAAAATCTTTTCTTAATACAGGCAAAGAACCGTTTTTCTTAACTGTGTTTATATATGAAATATCACCCTGAAAATATTTTGTTTCTGTGAGTACCGATATTGCATCTACACCGGCTTGATTATACTGTTTTGCAATATTCTGAACGTTAAAATCTTTTGAAATTACACCTGCAGACGGTGATGCTTTTTTTATTTCTGCAATTAAGTTTAAGCGGTTTGGTTTTGAAATAGCTTCTTTAAAATTTCTTAGTGATTTCAAATTCCTGACTTGAGATCTAATTTTATCTAAAGGCAACAGCTTTTTTCTTTGTAAAATCTCTGTTTTCTTAAACTTAACAATTTTATCTAAAAAATTATTTTCCACAATTTGTTTTTAGTTCTTCAAGTTTTTTTAGTGCTTTACCTAAGTCAATAGATTTTTCTGCAAGTTCGATACCTACTTTAATCTTACTTGATTTTCCTGCAGCAGTCAATGCTGCAGCGGCATTTAGAAGAACAATATCTCTTTTAGGTCCTTTTTTACCTTCAAGAATATCGATTATTGTTTTTGCATTTTCTTTTGCATCTCCGCCTGCAATATCTTCCGGTTCAGCCCTTTTCAATCCAAAGTCCTCAGGTTTAATGAGATAAGTTTTTATTATACCATTTTTTAATTCAGAAATCTGAGTTTTTCCGGTTATTGAAATTTCATCAATAGCATCGATTCCATGAACAACAAAAGCACTTTTAGAACCTAGATTTTTTAAAACAAAAGCTAGAGTTTCGGTTAAATCCGGAGAATATACACCTAAGACCTGGGCATTTGCTCCTGCCGGATTAGTTAAAGGACCTAAAATATTAAAAATGGTTCTTATGCTAATCTGTCTTCTTGGTCCTATAGCATATTTCATTGCTGAATGGAGCATCGGTGCATATAAAAATCCAATTCCGATTTTATTTATGCATTCTTCCACTTTTTCAAAAGTTAAATCTAAATTGATGCCTAATTCTTCAAGGACATCGGCGCTTCCGCATTTAGACGTTACAGCGCGGTTACCATGTTTTGCAACAACGACGCCGGCACCTGCAACTACAAATGCGGTTACAGTAGATACATTAAAAGTTTTTGTCTTATCCCCGCCGGTACCGCAGGTATCAACTATTGTTTCCCAGTCAATATTAATTTCGTCCCTGTCTATATCAATTGCATGTTTTTTAACTTTAATCTTTGTAGCGTGTTCTCGCATTACCTTAGCACAACCGGTAATTTCATCTATAGTCTCGCCTTTCATTCTTAGTGCAGTAATAAATGAAGCGATTTGTGCTTCTGTCGCCTGGCCGGTCATTATCTCGGTCATTACATCAATTGCTTCTTTTTCGGTTAAGTTTTCTCTTTGAACAATTTTTGCAATAGCTTCTTTAATCATATTAATCCTAAGAAATTCTTTAATAGTTTTTTACCGGATTTGGTTAATATAGATTCCGGATGGAACTGTATTCCCTCAACAGGTTTTTTACTTTCTTTTAATCTTAAACCCATTATTTCTCCGTCTTTGGTCCATGCGGAAATTTTAAAACATTTGGGCAGTGATTTTTTTTCCACAACCAAAGAATGATATCTTGTTGCTTCAAAAGGATTTTTTAGATTTTTAAAAATTGTCTTACCGTCATGATATATCATAGAGGTTTTACCATGCATCAGTTTTTTTGCATGAATTATTTTACCGCCCATCGCAGCACCTATAGATTGATGACCCAGGCAAACACCTAAAATCGGTATTTTATTTGAGAAATGTTTAACGGTTTGTATCGAAATTCCTGCTTCTTTTGGTGTGCAAGGTCCGGGAGAAATAATTATGTGGGTTGGGTTTAACTTTTCAATTTCTTTGATACTGATTTCATCATTTCTGAAAACTTTGATATCAGGATTCATCTCTCCTAAATATTGAACGAGATTATAAACAAAAGAATCATAATTATCAATAACTAGAATCATTTTAATATCAGTACACAGGATACAGCTCACAGAATACAGCACACAGGATACAGCTAAAATCAAAAACGCCTTCTTTTTAAACTGTATTCTGTGTACAGTTTACTGTGTACTGCCTTAGTTATTATACAAAAATAAATTAATTTTACAAAATAAATTTGCTTAAAACTTAATTGATTTAAATTGAGGTAAATATGCTTTATTTTGTTTTAACATATCCTCAACCATTTTCTTAATTTCCCTCAAGGATAAAACTGATGCTGTCAGCGGATCATTTATTATTGAATGATACACCAATTTTGCATTTCCTGTCAGGGCTGCTTCCACAGCCATTTCTTCCGATGCTATATTTATGTTATTTAATGCTGCACATTGCGGTGGAATTGCTCCTACATGGATAACATTGAATCCGCGTTTATTTACCACAACCGGTACTTCTACACATACATCTTTGGGAAGATTTGTTATGGTTCCTGTATTAGGTACGTTGCCGTTAAATTCGAACGGTTCTCCACCTTTTAATGCATTAATAATATATGCGGCATATTCCTGTCCCCTTTCCAAAGATAACGGTGCACCTTTTTTAAACCATTCTGTAATTTCTTTTTTCCAGGTTCTTTCTGCTTTTAGATATTCATTTAAAATATAAGCGTAAACTCCGGGATTCCAGCTTGTACCGACATTGCAATATTTCTTTATTAAATCAGAACGTTTACGGAACCACCAGTTATACTCCGAATTATGTCCGCTGGATTCACTGACGTAATAATCCAGTGCAAGAAACATTTCATTACGCACGATTTCTTCAATATAAACTTTTTTATCAGTTAGAACTTTTTTGCGAATCATTGGATACGCATCTTTTCCGTTCTTTTTGAATTCAATGTACCAAGCTTGATGATTAATTCCGGCGCAAACATATGTTATCTGGTCCATCGGTGTATTAATCCATCTTGCTAACATTGCGGCTGAACCTTGAACGCTATGACACAATCCGGTTAGTTTAATAAATGATTTTCTCTGCATTGCACGGCATAACATTGCCATCGGATTAGTGTAGTTAAGAAGTATCGCATTAGGGCAAACCTGTTCCATGTCTTTGCAGATATCTAACATTACAGGTATAGTACGAAGTGCTCTGAATATTCCGCCTACACCGCGCGTATCTCCAACGTTAAGATTTACTCCGTATTTTTTTGGTATTTCAACATCATAACGCCAGACCTGTACTCCTCCTGCTAAAATTGTACATAAAACAACATCTGCACCCTTGAGAGCTTCCCTTCTATTTAAAGTTACTTCTATTCGTGCAAGGTACTTACCTCTGTCTATAATGCTTTGAACAGCTTTTCTGGCAAATTCAAGCCGTTCTTTATTAATATCCATTAATACAATAGTAGAATCATTTAAAATAGGAAAAGTTAGTATATCCCTTACCAGGTTACGGGTAAATGTCAGACTTCCAGCGCCAATAAAAACTATCCGTGCCATAAATTAATCCTCCTTAATTTAACCTTCTTGTTTCCATTCTTTAAGTAATCTATTATAATCATTATATAACCAGCAGCATCTGTTGCAAATTGGGAGAGGCCCTTCTTTCAAATATTTTTCTCTAAAAGTACCGGCATTTTTACCGTTCCAGATTTCAGATAAAGATTCTTTTTTTGCATCTCCTATTATATAATCAGGAAAATCAATGCAAAAATTTGCTTTACCGTCTGGCATAATATTAAACCGCATCCATGGTGATAAACACTTATTGAAACCAAAAGTTTCTTCTGATGTTTCATACCATTTTTTAAATGACATGTTTTTATAACCATCTATTGTTTTAATATTACAATTATGTTTTTTATTTAATAATTTAAGAATATTTTCTGCTAATTTAGAACCATCAACACCAGTTTTTTTAATTATCCATCCTTTTTGACTTGTTGGTAATGAACCGAATCTTTTCAAATATTCATTTTTATATTTTTCAGCAGTTTTGCCGGTAGTAAACATGAGCAACGCTAAATCCAATTTATCGGCATTCAAGGTTTTACCAACATAAGGCATTTTATCAATAATTTTATAATTATATTTACTAATTGTAAATAATACTTCAATAGAAGGTCTTTTAAGATTTTTTTTCTTTTTTAGATTTTGTAATTTGTCTATACCTCTAGAAATTTTTTCAAATGTTCCCTTTATTCCTCGAATTTTGTCATGAATTTCTTTCGTTCCATCGATTGAAAGGAATATTTTATCAAGTTTACTTTCTATGATTTCTTTATAATATTTTTCAATCAGAATTCCGTTAGTAACTACTGAACATTTAAGCCTTTTTGATTTAATATATTTAATTATTTCGAAAATATCTTTTCTTAAAAGTGGTTCGCCACCCCAAATATTAATCCTGCTTTTCCATTTTGCCGTTTGGTCTATTATATTTTTCCAGGTCTTCGTTGATATTTCCTGTTTTTTTAAACTTACGATGTTTTTTTTAAATATGCCTTTTGGTCCCCACTGCCCGCACATCTTGCAGCGTAAATTGCAGCAGTATGTTAATTGCAGTTCTAACGATTTTGGCGGTTCTGCTATAATTTTATTATATTTTTCTTGCACCATTTTCAGCTTGTGATATATAAAAATTTGGGTTTATATTATATTTGCTAATGTATTTTTCGGTCATTTTTATAACTAACCCGTTAATACTTTCATTTTTCACTAATGTTACGGTACATCCTCCAAAACCAGCGCCGGTCATCCTAGAACCTAAAACCCCTTTAACTTTCCGGGCTGAATAAACCAAAGTATCGAGTTGTTTACAGCTTACCTCATACAGATTTTTCAGGGAATCATGTGATTCGTTCATTAATTTTCCAAAATCATTTATATTTTTGGTCTTTAAATACCTTACGGCATCCAAAACACGTTGATTTTCATAAATTACATGTTCACAGCGTTTTCTGACAATTAAAGGTAATTTTGATTTATATTTTTCAAAATCGGCAACTTTAACATCCCTTAATAATTTGATACCTTTAATATACCGTTTTAATATTTTAACACCGTCTTCACATTGTTGCCGTCTTTCATTATATGCGGAGTTGACCAGTTTTCTTTCTAATTTTGTATCTACAATTACTATAGAAACATCTTCATCGCTAAATGTGATATTCTCGTATTTAAGATTACGGCAATCGAGAAATAAAGCAGAATTTTTCTTAGCGTTTGTAATTACAAATTGATCCATTATGCCGCATTTAACACCGATAAAATCATTTTCAGCCTTTTGGCAAATAACAGGGATTTGCTTTTTATCGATTTTTAATTTAGAAATTTCTTCATATGCGATGCAACTGACAACTTCAATAGCTGCGGACGATGATAATCCGCTGCCTCTGGGAATAGTCCCTTCAAACATTAAGTCTGCACCTTTAAGTATATAACCTTTATCCTGCAATATTTTAGCAACACCTAACGGATAATTAGCCCAGCCATTTTTTGAGTCATATTTTATTTTATCTAAATTACAGGTTATAGTATTATTAAAATCAAGAGAGTGTAATCTTAAAATATTTTCATTGTTTGGTTTTGCTGCGATTAAAATACTTCTATCAATAGCTATAGGCAATACAAATCCGCCGTTATAATCCGTATGTTCGCCAATGAGATTTACACGTCCGGGTGCTTCAAAAACATAACTACAATTTTTCTTATAAATATCTTTAAAGTTTTTCTTTAGGTTTTTAATTCTTTTATTATCCATTATAACTCCTAATATTGAGGGATTTTCGAATTATCTTAAGGAAGGATTTGTTTTGTCAGCTATATTTTGGATAGCATTTGTTCATATTCTGCATTTGCTTGGGTGTATTGTTTGAGGTCGCCTATATCATACCACTTATCAGAAAAAACAAATCCGTATACTGGTTCAATTTTATGCAGCCACTGAATATAACGACCAGGTTGATCAGGATTATTTCCGTCATTTACGTATTTTATTATCATATCCAGCTTGTTTTTTGGGAAAAGATACATGCATATGGCCGCAAATGTTGTTTCGGGATTTTGCGGTTTTTCGGTAAAAGAAATTACCTTATCATTTTTATCAAGTTTTACTTCGGAATATTTGCTGACTAATTCTTTGCTTTTTACATCATAAACCGCTATTGAGATTCCTTTTGTTTTAAAGAAATTAACAAAATCAACTAAATTTAACTGAAACAGATTATCACCTGCCAAAACTAGAAAATCATCATTAATTTGTGCTTTCTCTATTACAAATTTTATATCTCCAATGGCACCGAGTTTAATATCATCAGCCATCGTGCCGTCGTCGATAATTTGTATTTCTTTTGTATGTTTTAGTGTTCCAAGCCAATTTTTAAATAACGGAGAAAATTTGTGGTTTGTTACAAGATATATTTTATCAATATCCGGTACCTGTTCCAATTTTTCAATTGTATAATTTAACATCGGTTTTCCTGCAATTTTTAAAAGGTGCTTAGGAAAATCTTTAGTGAGCGGATATAGTCTGGTCGCATAACCCGCACATAAAATTAATGCCTTCATGATATGGTTTTCTCCGTTTCTTTATCAAAAACATGGGCTTTTTTCATGTCGAATACTACTTCTATGTCCTGATTTACTTCAGCTTTGTTTTGAGCTTCTACTCTGGATGTGAATGTATTTTTTCCTGTAGTTAGGAAAAGATATTTTTCTGAACCAACCGGTTCTACTATCTCAATTGTAGCCATTAAGGTTTTACCTTCGGTACGTGCTTTTGAATAATAGAACCTGTCATAAATATCTTCAGGCCGGATTCCTAGAATAACTTTTTTGTTTATATATGCTTCTAACTTATCAACGATTTCCTCTTTGGGAGTCACAGCAAAAGTTCCTTCATCAAGATAAATTTTGCCGTCCCGTTTTATAACTGTGCATTCCATAAAATTCATCGGTGGTGTACCGATAAAACCTGCAATAAATTTATCAGTTGGTTTATAATAAACTGTGATTGGATCAGCAGCTTGATGTATAATACCGTCTTTCATAACGACTATTTTATCACCCATAGTCATAGCTTCAATCTGATCATGAGTAACATAAATAATAGTTGTCTGGAGCCGTTGATGAAGTTTTTTCAATTCTGCACGCATTTGTACTCTAAGTTTCGCATCAAGATTTGATAATGGTTCGTCAAATAAAAATACTTTTGGTTTACGGACTATGCAACGTCCGACAGCAACTCTCTGTTTTTGACCTCCGGAAAGTTCTTTTGGCAATCTTTGTAATAATTTGGTTATTTCTAATTGTTCTGCGGCTTTTTCAACTCTTTCTTTAATTTCTTCTTTTGGATAACCTTTTAGTTTGAGGCCGAATGCCATATTGTCATAAACGGTCATATGCGGGTACAGAGCATAACTTTGAAACACCATTGCGATATCCCTGTCTTTAGGTGCCTGATCGTTAACCAAAGTATCATCTATATAAATTTCACCGCTTGTGATTTCTTCCAATCCTGCTACCATTCTTAAAGTTGTTGTTTTCCCACAGCCTGAAGGACCTACCAATACGCAGAATTCTTTATCCTTGATTTCTAAATCTATATTTTTTACAACTTGAGTTTTACCGAATGATTTAGATACATTTTTGAGTATTACTTTTGCCATGCTTCCCCCTATAAATTTTTACTATCACAAAAATTTTAGTACTTAGTATTTAGTAGTTAGTAATTAGCGCTAGGTAAATTTTATTAATTCAAGCGAAAATTTATCTCTAACTACTAAACTTGTCCCGATTCATCGGGATTACCTGCCTACATCCGCTAGTTGGCGGAAAGCAGGTACACACTTATTACAAGACGTAAAATATTAGGTATCTTATGCAATATTATTTTAACGTTTTCTTAAACGAAACAATCTTAAAATATAACCGATGATTCCGGATAAAAAATATAAAATATATATTATAAAAATAGTATTTTGCGGATAAGTAAATATAAGAATGAGTGATACAATTAATAAAACCAAAAATTGAAAAGAATGTGGATGCGAAAAGTTCATTTTCTTAAAATTAGAATATCTTAATTTTGAAATCAATAAAATTGATATTAAAACCATTAAGAATGGCATTATTTTGAAAAATATTGGCATTTTTCTCATAAGAAGTGGAATTGTTTTCGCGGTAAGTTCCGGTCCTTCCGCAAAAAGCTGATATGATAAAACAAAAGATGCTATAATTCCACCAGCAGCAGTAGTTGGAAGACCTTCAAAATGAGGTTTAATTTCTGTATTCTGCTGAGCTATTGAATTGAATCTTGCAAGCCGTAAAGCGGAAGCTATTACAAAAAATATAGCTATTGCTAAACCGATTTTTCCGATTTCGCTTAGATGCATTTGATACATTAAAACAGAAGGTGCTATACCGAAAGAAAAAAAATCTGCCAGAGAATCAAGCTCGACGCCAAAAGAACTTTCAGCATGCATCGCGCGTGCAATTCTGCCGTCGAGAATGTCCATGATAATCGCTATCATTATTGCCCATGCAGCTGATGTAAAATTGAACGCAATGGAATAATGAACAGACATGAATCCTGCAGTTATATTTGCTACTGTAAAAATGCTTGGTATGATATAAATTCCTCTTTTTATCTGCATACATTTAAAGACAATTAAAAATTATAAATTAAAAATGAAAAATTAAAGATTGATTTATATTAAGTAATTAAAAAATTAAAACCTAAATTTTTAATTTTGCATTTTGCATTTTTAATTGATTTTATTCTCCAATTTCTCCTAAAATTGTGATGCCGCCTTTTACTTTTTGACCTATTGTCACATTAATTTTAGTATTATTTGGAACATAAATATCTACTTGGCTTCCGAAATGAATTATCCCAATTTTTTCACCTTGATTAAATTTTTGATTTAATTTTGCCCAAAGATCACATTTTCTCGCAATGATACCTGCAATTTGTTTTACTAAAATTTTTGATTTGCCTTCAAATCCAATTAAGTTTTGCGTATTTTTTGTCGAAGCATCAACATGGTTAGCGGGAAGAAATGAACCTTTTTGCTCACTAATGTATTTTACATCACCTGAGACAGGAGCCCTTTGAATATGTACATTTAAAACTGATAAAAATATTTTAATTATTTTTACCTTTTCCTTGATAAATAAAGGTTCTTCTACTTCGGAAATTTCGAAAACGGTACCATCGGCTGGTGATAAAATGTTATTTTCGTTAATAATAACATTTCTTGAAGGGTCTCTGAAAAAGTAGAAACAAAAAAGAGTTATAAGAAAGAGTAAAATACTTAAGACATCGCATAATAAACCACCGACAATAAAAAGTATTATGGATATTGCAAGAAAAAACGAAATATAAATAAAACCAATTTTTGCCATAACAAAATGAATCAATTCTATGCTGTTGCAATTGATGTGTTAATTTTAATTCCAGGTCCCATTGTAGAAGAAATCACTATCGTTTTAATATACTGGCCTTTAGAAGATGCTGGTTTTAACGATACAATAGTTGAAATTACAGTTTTTGCATTTTCAGTGAGTTTATTGTCGTCAAATGAGATCCTGCCTACAATTGTATGAACTATTCCCTGCGGATCATTTTTAAATTCCGCACGACCGGCCTTAATTTCTTTTACTGTTTTTGCGATGTCAAATGTTACTGTTCCGGTTTTTGGGTTTGGCATTAAACCGCGGGGTCCTAAGATTTTTCCTAATTTTGCTAAATCTTTCATTGCATCAGGAGTTGCAACGATAGCATCAAAATCTAACCATCCTTTCGAAATTTTTTCCATTATGTCTTCGCTGCCGAAAAAATCTGCGCCGGAGTCTTCAGCTTCCTTTATTTTTTCTCCCTTTGCTACGACTACTACTCTTTTGCTTTTGCCGATTCCATGAGGTAAAGAAACTGCTCCTCTTACTGTTTGGTCAGTTTGTTTTGGGTCAATACCTAAGCGTATTGCAATTTCTACAGTTTCGTCAAATTTTGATTTTTTTGTTTGCTTTAAAATTTTTACTGCTTCTTCTAAAGTATACAATTTTGTTTTGTCGATAATCTTTGCATTTTCATCTGTTCGTTTAGACATTTAAGTATACACTCCTTTAATTAAATTTACCCGTTACTCATTACTAATTACTCATTACTCGTTACTCGTTACTGTCTTATTCAGTTACTTCTATTCCCATTGATTTTGCTGTTCCTTCGACTAATTTTATCGCACTCTCAAGATTGATTGTATTCAAATCCGGCATTTTTTTCTTAGCTATTTCCTCTACTTGTTTTTTGGTTATTTTTGCTGTTTTCACTTTTTGATCGCTTGATGCCTTAGCTATTCCGCATGCCTTTTTCAGAAGTGCAGAAACCGGCGGAACTTTAGTAATAAAAGTAAATGACCTGTCATCAAAAACTGTTATTATTACAGGTATTAACATACCCGGTTCAGCTGATTTTGTTTTATCGTTAAACTGTTTGCAAAAGTCCATTATGTTAACACCATGCTGTCCAAGTGCAGGACCAACCGGTGGTGCAGGATTTGCAGCGCCTGCGGGGATTTGAAGTTTGATTTGTGTTTTTACTTTCTTTGCCATTTTAATTTACTCCTTTTTAAAAAATTTACCTATTACCCGTTACCCATTACTTTTTTATTGCCTTATAGTTTTTCTACTTGTAAAAAGTCTAATTCCACAGGTGTTGACCGACCGAATATTGAAACCATTACTTTTAATTTTCCTTTTTCTTCATTTACGTCTTCAATTACTCCAATAAAATTTGCAAAAGGTCCTTCAATTATTCTTACAGATTCTTCTTTTTCAAATACAATAGCCGGTTTTGGTTTAAGCGGCGGCGGAGCTTCTACCAGATTTACAATATTTTTAATTTCATCTTCGGGCAGCGGTGTTGGTTTTAAACCGCCCAGAAAACTGCTAACACCCGTTGTATTACTGACTAACCAGTATGTCTCATTATCTATTTCCATTTCAATAAATACGTATCCCGGGAAATATCTTCTTTTCTTTGTTACTTTTTTATTTTTCTTTATTTCTACTACTTCTTCTGTTGGAATCAAAATTTGCCCTAATTTTTTTGAAAGATTCAAGTTAGCAATCTGTTTTTCCAATTCCTGTTTAACTCTTTCTTCATAATTTGTTAAGGTATGAATTACATACCATTTTAAAGCCATATTAGCCACACACTCCTTTTTTGATACTTCTACGTAGTTCGATTTCACTCACTACAGGTTGCTCAGTATAAACCCTGAGCGTTCATCTAGAGTGAAGTCGAAGGATAGTCGAATTGATTGATAATAATTAAAGTGAATTATAGATTAGTTTTAAATTTTTAACCAAGAAGCCACTTAATTATAATTGAAAGTATTAAATCTATTATTCCTACAAAAATCGCAAAAATAATTATAAGAATAGAAATTACGATGGTTGATGCAATAACTTCTTTCCTACCAAGCCAGCTTACTTTTTTCAATTCTTCAATCGCTTCATTTACAAACTGTATTGCTTTATGAATCATATTTATATCCTTTTTTAATTCGGGAGTGGAGGGACTTGAACCCCCAGTCCTGGTTTTGGAGACCAGTGGTTTGCCAATTAACCGACACTCCCCTCCAAAATAGTTATTTAGTTCATAGCTCATGGTTCATAGTTTTTAGTTCGTTGTTCATAGCACTTTTATTAAATCTATGAATTATCTACTGCAAACTTTGAACTCTTGACTATGAACTATTTTGCCTCTTTATGTATTGTATGAGCTTTACAGAATTTACAATATTTTTTTAATTCTATTTTTTCAGTAGTAGTTTTCTTGTTTTTTCTGGATGTATAATTTTTTCTTTTACATTTCTGGCAAGCAAGAATTATTATTTCTCTCATTTTTTAGCTCCTATTCACTTTAAATTAGCTGGGAACGGGAATTGAACCCGTGACCTCTTCCTTACCAAGGAAGTGCTCTACCAACTGAGCTATCCCAGCAAAGATTTTTAAAACCCCGTTAGAGAACATATTTGTCTAACGGTATAGTGTTATTATAAATTTAACCCATCATTTACTTTGCAAGACTTATTATCTATCTTGTGATAGTATTCTTTAACGGGGTAAATAAAAAAATCCTTACAAGAAAACATATTATATAAGAAATTAATAAAATGTCAAGAAAAAAAGGCACGACATTACCCATTTTTTTTGGATAAGATTTTAGTATAAAAAAACTTGCTTAAATCAGCATCCTTTTGTAAAATGTTTTTCTGACGAAAAAACCTTAAAAAAGGAGGATTTAAGCAA
>Ga0208246_1000315_pt1 | contig 41866 bp, 32 predicted proteins | sample RifOxyD2_FD_184039 | JGI IMG/M metagenome (GOLD analysis project Ga0208246, IMG submission 184039) | Soil microbial communities from Rifle, Colorado - Rifle Oxygen_injection D2 (SPAdes) | ecosystem: Environmental > Terrestrial > Deep subsurface > Rock core/Sediment | place: Rifle, Colorado... | reverse complement strand
GCGGAAACATTACCCGGGAAGTGATACATAGTGGCAATTTCTTCCGTCGTCAAAATAAAAGTATTTTGTCTATAATTCTGATAGGGCGGAAAAAAATGAGAACGCAAACGGTAAGCATTAAACATTTCTTTCTTTAATTTAAGGACCTTGGCCTCACGAAACTTTATTAAAAATGGAAAAACCGTACACAAATCTTTAAATTTATCTCCAGTATCTGTCCACACACTCATTCTTAGACCATTTAAGTAATTGGAACTATATTGTTTCATCGCTCCAATCAAACCAGAAATATTTATAGGAGTAAAAGTAGCCCCTTCTTTTACCACATAAAAACCACGAATCATTGTATCAAAAGCAATTTTACTCATACTTCTTTCAATAGCGGCCACTGCTTCAATTTGTCCTTTTGTTAAATTAGGAAATTTATTTAATTCTTTTGCCTTTTCAATATGTTTGGCTTCAACCTTATCAGCCGGCATATCCAACATAGAACCAATTTTAATCTTATTAATTTCTTCCGACGCTTTTTTCTGCCAATCAGGCTTTTCTTTCCAACGAAACTCTTTTTTACCTTCTTTTTTATTCTGTTTTATTAATACCTGCAACCACACTTGTTGACCCGGACCAACCGAGCCCAAAAATTCCAAAACAGCAGTCATTGGATCAATCCTGTATTCATCCTTCTGATCTTTCTCCATATTGTAATCCACATAAGTTTTTATAGGATAAGCATCCGCTTTAGCTAACTTATATTGCAAACCCCAAACGGAAGTTTTTGTCAGATCAGAATCAACTTGGCGAACATAATCTTTATCCTTTGGTACTTCATAAATTTCCACCGTTGGATATTGAGCATAAATTTGATGTTCCAAAAGGGCCTTAAACTTTTTCTCTGGTGCCCAAATATAAAAATGTACTTGACCTTCAATGGACACTAATTCCAGAGAAAACCAAGCCGCCACCTTACCTCCAATATAAGCTTCTGTATAAGTGGAAGCCCCACCTTGAGCCATTGCCCCTAAAACAATCTCCATCGCTAAAGGAGACTTTTGAATATCTTTAGGAATTTTAATTTCTAAGAGAACCGGTTCTTGTTTAGCAATATAACGAATTTGAATATAATAAACATAGAGAAGAACTAAAATATAAATTAAAATAAGCGGGACAAAAACAGGTGACAAGACAAAAAGTATTTTATAGACAAGGGGTAATATCTCCGTATTAAATTTGGTTAGCAATTCCAAAAACATACCCTTATTTTACCATAGACAGTTTTACTTTACTATCTCATACTTACCCTCTTTATTTTTTTTAAAGAATTTAGGATTCTGTAAGTTAATAACAATAGTATTTTCTTTGACATAGCGTTCTTTCAAAACCTTCTGCACGACTTCAGACTTGGTCAGTGGGCCATTCTTCTCAATAATTTTTCTAATAACATCCTTCACCACCCCGCTCATATAACCCCATTCAGACAGAGCATACAAACCACGACCGACAAGGACAAACCGTGGATCTTTTATAAGTTCATTATGACAAGTGGCCACATGCGCTTTGACTTTGAAAATTTCCGAAATAATTTTTACTACTTCACGAAAATGAATTGGTGAACCGTGTCGGCGGATAACCAAATAAGCATAATCTCTCATTCCTTTGGTGCTAATATTAGAAGACTCCGTCTTGCCCCATTCACCTAAAGTATTTCGGTCAATTTTTTTGGATAAAGCTAACCACCGTTTGGCAATTTCTTCATTTTTATATTTTTCTGATACATCTTCTAACTGTGCCAAAAAAGATTTTATAATATCTGGCTCAGACATTAAATCTTCATCTTTCAAAGTGGCATACAGCTTTTTCAAAGCTTCATGAACTTTTTCTGATAACGAATTATCAATGAACCAACGATGTTTAAAATCATCATCTTCCTTAATTTTATTAAAAGGATGACCAACTACTAAAATAAAATTGATATGACTCTGAACAGAAGCATCAGAAGAAACATGATCTAAAAGATCCTGCTCCACCACAATTCCACCTAGAGAATGAATAATGCTTTCAATTTCATCAAAAACTGGCTTAGCCTGCTCATATTGTTTAGACTTTCTAATAACCGCCAACGCATGATTTTCTATTTGTCTGACTCGCTCTCTAGTAATGCCATAAATTTTACCAATGGCATCCAAAGTCATTGAATCTGAATCCTTACCCAAACCATATCTCTTAATCATCACATCGCGAGAGCGCGGTGAAAGAGCATCAATTAATCCTTTGCTTGCTTGTTTTGGTTTGAAACTAACAATTGTTGACATAAATGTAGATTCGTTATTTTGACTAATAATAATGTCTTATGTCTAATATAGCACCCTTTATATTTTTAGTCAACAAGCAAACTCAAAATCCTTCCCTTAAGAAACATTTTCTTTTTTATCTCTTTACCTAAAAGCCATTTAGAAATATCTTTTTGAGCCAAAGCCACTTTTTCAACTTCTTCTTGAATAGAGCCAGCGGGCATATCAAAAGATCCTCGCACTTTGCCGTTAATCTGTACGACAATCAAAATCTTCTTCGAAATAATTTTCTTCTCATCATACTTTGGCCAGCTCTCCAAATGAATGGACTTTTTGTGACCCAAATTCGCCCACAATTCTTCTGTAATATGAGGAGCAAATGGGGCCAGCAGTTTTAAGATCACTTCATAATCATTTTTACTAATTCCCTCTTTTTCCGCTAAATTTACCAAAATCATAAAAGCGGAAATAGCGGTATTGAAATTAAAATTCAAAATATCTTCAGTTACTTTTTTAATGGTTTTGTGAAGCAGAGTTTCAAACCGATTGTCAACCTCCCTCAATCCCCCCTCATCTGATGGGGGAAGGTGAAAGAGTTTCCTCCCCTCCTTGGATAAGGAGGGGTTGGGGGCAGTTGAAATTTTGTCTTTAAGCTTCCACACCTTATCCAAAAAGCGTCTTGAACCCACCATATTATCCGTACTCCAAGCAATCTCTTGTTCAAACGGACCCATAAACATTTCATACACTCGTAACGAATCTGCTCCCACATTTTTTACCACTTCATCCGGGTTCACCACATTCCCCCAGCGCTTACTCATCTTCCGATTATCCGAACCTAAAATCATCCCTTGATTTTTAAGTTGTATAAATGGCTCTTTATTACTGACCACTCCAATATCAAATAAAAACTTATGCCAAAAACGCGCGTAAATTAAATGTCTGGTGGCGTGCTCAGTTCCTCCCACATAAAGATCCACTGGTGACCAATATTTTTCTTTTTTCTTATCTACTAAAACTTTACTATTTTTTGGATCAATATAACGCAAATAATACCAAGAGGAACCCGCCCATTGAGGCATAGTGTTTGTTTCTCTTTTGGCTTTACCGCCACATTTTGGACATTTAGTATTTACCCATTTAGTAATAACAGCCAAAGGTGATTCCCCTGTCCCCGTCGGTTCATAAAATTTAACTTTTGGTAACTTCACCGGCAAATCTTTTTCTGGCACCGCCACCACACCACATTTCTCACAGTGAACAAGTGGTATCGGCTCCCCCCAATACCGCTGACGAGAAAACACCCAGTCCTTTAACTTGTATTTTGTAACCGCTTTTCCATATTTAGAAATCATATTCTTCTTATCTTCAAGAACAATTTCCTTGACTGGTAAATTATATTTTGTGGCAAAGGCAAAATCCCGTTCATCATGAGCTGGCACCGCCATCACTGCCCCAGTCCCATAATCCGCTAAAACATAATCGGAAATCCAAACTGGTACCCGCCCGGTCGAAGACGACTGATTCGGGTAAACTTTTTCATTATATACTGGGTTAATTGCAAACACACCTTCGAGACACACACCGGTTTTACTTTTATTGATTGCCGTTCTCTCAATTTCTGTTTTTGTTTTGGTTTCGGTAATATATTTTTCTACCGCCGGCCAATTTTTGATTTGTGATTTTAATTTGAAAACTAATTTATTTTCCGGAGCTAGCACTAAATAAGTGACACCAAAAAGAGTGTCTGGACGAGTGGTAAAGACTTCAATTTCTTTAATTTTAATATTTGATTTTTCAATTTTGAATTTAAGTAATGCCCCTTCACTTCGTCCAATCCAATTCCATTGACTCTCCTTTATGGACTCCGGCCAATTTAAATCATCAATATCTTTTAACAAACTGTCCGCATAATCCGTAATTTTAAGTACCCACTGTCGCATCGGCTTTTTCTCCACCATTGAACCACACCTTTCACATTTGCCGTCCTCCAAATCCTCATTCGCCAAACCAGTTTTACAGGATGGACACCAATTTATTGGCTCAAAGCTTTCATAAGCCAGACCTTTCTTAAACATTTGTAAGAAAATCCACTGCGTCCATTTATAATATTTGGGATCAGTAGTATTTATTTCCCTACTCCAATCATAATTCAAACCGATAATAGAAATTTGCTCCTTAAACCGTTTAATATTTTTTTTAGTAGCAATCTCTGGATGAATTTTATTAGCAATGGCATAATTTTCCGCAGGTAAGCCAAAAGCATCCCAGCCCATTGGATGAAGAACATTAAAGCCCTGCATTCTCTTAAATCTAGAATAAACATCTGTGGCAATATAACCCCGGGGATGACCAACATGCAGTCCCGCCCCCGAAGGATAAGGAAACATATCCAAAACGAAAAACTTGGGCACTTTAGCCAAATCCTTTGTCTTATTTATCCCCTCCTTGTCCCACTTTTTTCGCCACTTCGGCTCAATCTTTAAGTGATTATATTCGTTCATAAGAAAGACTACTTCTTAATGTATCTTTTGTTAATAAAAAAGGCGAAGTATCCTAAGGCGACAGTAATTACTCCAACTATTATTATAGACAAAGGCCAACCAATAGTGTCTACAAAATTTGAACCAGTTACACGAATAATATATCCGATAAAAAATAAAGTTCCCCAAAAAAGAAAAGCTGAATTTTTTAATTTAATACTTAAATAAAGAACACTGACCACTAAAATAGGGAATAACCATGTCCAAATTACAGATGGATTACTGGCACTAATGTAATTACGACTCTGTCCTAGCACTGTATTAAAATAAAAAGCTGGTCCTAGAATACCCAAAGTACCTATAGAATTCAAAAAATTACCAAATAACATTTTTTTAATATTCAGGGAATAAGCAATCAATAAATAACTTAGGCCAGCAAAAATTATTCTATAAGAATAGAAATTAACCATTTTGTCTGAAAACATTGGTCCAATGAAAACAGCATCAGTAAAAGAAAAGAATAACCAAGTACCAAAAAAGATATTAAATATTGTATAAATTTCTTTTTTGGTAATAAATTGAGTAATTACAAATTGTGCCAAACATAGCAAAGAAATTAAAACACTAATCCAAATAAAAGAAGAATTATAACTTGGATCAAACAAAACAAAATAGCCAACTGGCATCAAAAGACAAGAAACAATCGTCAAAGCAGTTCCCAAACCTCGAATAATTGTCTTTTGTAAAAGTAAAGAAGAAACATAAAAAGCAATACCCGCACCTAGGGTGATAAAAACTCTGACTGGATAAGTAAGGCTTTCCCAATTTTGAGCCACCAATATTATCAATCCAATAAAAACAATAAGAGAACCAATATAATAAAAGATTTCTGGTATAGTTAGTCTTCCCGCAATCTCTTGATGACCAGAAACATTAGGAATTGTTCCTCCGCCATCAACAAAAGCTAAATCACTTTTATTTATTAGACCACTATTTACTGCCTGTCTTAATTCATTTAATAATTGTTGTTTTTCCATTTTATTATTTAATTATCCAACCAATAAATTTAAAATCATAGTAACTGTTATTATTTGGAGTTACTATATTTACTATTTTAATTTTTTTGTTTTCATCAATTAAATAATAAGAACTATTATAATCATAACGACGGCCACCAAATATCTCAAAAATACCAGAATTATTATAACCATAATCATTATGAATATTTTCTCCAGCTGGAGAAACAGGACCAACATCTAATTTTAGTTTTTGTGCTTCTATCAGAGTCAGAGGATAACTTTTTTCATCAATCACTGAATAACGATAAATCCGATTAAAAGAATCCCCAGCTAAAATATTCTTGTCTTTTATACAATCCGCACGATTAGGATAATCTGTTTTAATATCTGTCTGATTAATCTGACCATCTTTTACATAATAATAGGAATCTCCATTATAACAATAACCATATCCATTATTAAAATAATATAAAAAGTCATACTTAGGAGTAAAACCTTGTCTAGACAATAAGGACATAATAAAAACTACGATAATAACAACAACCGGGATAGCCAAGCCTACCCATAAGACCCAATTTATTTTTTTAGTCTCCATAAAAAATTGTAAATTAACCCACTAATAATAACTTATTATATACTAATTTCCGCCATCAACCAACCCCTCCTCCTTTCCAAGGCCAGACCTTGGATTCGGGTGGTATGTGTTATAATAATTTAGAGAATCATCTATTAGTTCTGAAAAATCACTAGTCGTATCAAAATATCCGGGAAAAGCTTTTTGATTAAGTACCAGATTTTCTCCCCTCTCTATTCCGAAATAATCTAGGTAGCTTGAATATTTATATTCTTCAATAAATTTCTTGGCTTTTTTAATATCATCTAAACCAGTATCTATCCAATCTGATTGAAATAATTTTACTGGATTAAGATGAACATAGGCAAAAAGATATTTTAAATAATAATCTTCGTCCGCATGCTGAGCTTGAAATCTACTTTGAAATAACGGACCGACTCTTTTGTGTTTCTTATTAAAATACATCGTATAAGCAGTCAAAAGCTTCTGCATAAACAAACAAATCCCATTTTCTTCTTTCTCATAAATAATAAGATGAAAGTGATTTGACATCAAGCAATACGCTCCGATATCAACCAAAGCATTTCTTTTATGTTTCCTAAATTTTTTAGAAGAGTAACCATCTTTCATAATACCCTTCATAACAATCTTTGAAGTATCATTACAATAAAATAATAAAGAAATAAATCTCATCCTATCACCTTCATCTTCAAATATAGTGCGTTTCTCAACACCTCGACTATAAATATGATAAAATTCTCCGGGAGCAAATGATATTTTTCTATTCATAAATATATATTACACCACACGAAGCCAAAAACCAAGGCCAGACCTTGGAAAGTTAAATTTTAAATTCTATCACATCGCCATCTTTGACAAGATAGTCCTTACCTTCGGTGCGAATCAGACCTCTTTCTCGTGCTTGACCAAGTGATCCAGCCTCTAATAACTTATCCCAAGGAATTACTTCCGCTCGAATAAACTTTTCTTTAAAATCCATATGAATAGCTGTGCCCGCTTCCGGTGCCGTCCACCCTTTTTTAATAGTCCAAGCCCTTGTCTCATCCTCACCAGTGGTAAAATAAGTAAGCAGTCCGAGCAAATCATAGCCCGCTTTGATCAGGTCATTAATTCCGTCTTCTTTAGATACACCATGGTGTATGTCAGACTGGAGAGCTTGTCGCATTTCAGTCTTTTCCTTACCTTCAAAGTCTTTTAATTCATTTTCAATTCCGGCATCTACTATCACATATTTAGAATCTGTTTCTTTAAAAAAGTTTAATAAAGCTATCCAGCGAGGATCTTGACCACGAAGATTTTCCTGTAGTGAGCCTGCTTGTCCTGAACTTGTTGAATGGGTCGAACTATTGTTAAGCACATACAAAATAGGCTTCATCGTCAACAAACAAAGTTTCTTTGCTTCCGCTAATTCTGCCTCCTCCAAAACTGCCGTGCTGGCTAATTTACCATCTTCTAAAACTTTTTTTATTTTTTCCAAAGCAGAATTTTCAATCACTGCGATCTTACTCCCTTTTTTTATTTCACTCGCCAAACTACCTAACCTTTTAGTCACACTTTGCAAATCTGCCAAAATTAACTCCAAATTTATGGTTTCAATATCAGACAAGGGATCAATTTTATTCGCCACATGAATAATATTGTCATCTTCAAAAATCCGCACCACTTCAGCAATAGCATCCGTCTCTCTGATATTAGTTAAAAATTTATTACCCAAACCTTCCCCCGCGGATGCTCCCTTGACCAATCCGGCAATATCCACAAATTCCACTACCGCCGGTATCACTTTGCCCGATTTGCTAAAGTCCGCCAGTTTAGCAAGTCTAGGGTCTGGCACTGCCACCACCCCGACTGACGGGTCAATGGTACAAAAAGGATAATTTTCACACAGCACCGCTTTACGGGTCAGTGCATTAAATAAAGTGCTTTTCCCGACATTAGGCAAACCAACTATGCCGATTTTTATGTTCATCTCATTAAGATACTTTAAAAATAACAAAAAGTAAAATATATTACAACACACGCACCCATTTTCCAAGGCCAGACCTTGGAAAATTAATTCCCTCCCCATGCCTTCACCGTGGCGGTAGTGGTATAAGTGCGAATAACATTTAAGAAAGAGTCCGCCGCATCAGCCGCCACATTGGACAAAGTCATCGTCATCTTTACCGTCCCCGCATTATTAGCCCCCGTCAAATCTGTAAAGGTTAGAGTATGCACTCGCAAATTAGGACTAGTTAAACGAATGGCATCACTGCTACCCTCTTTTTTCCACACCGCGCTATTTTGTAAATAAAAAAGAGTCGGATCTTTAGCTGAATCACTTACTTTCAAAGACAAAAGTGAAATAATATTATTATTCAAAACTGGATCAGGCTCTACATCTGAATTAGCACTGACAATAATTGTCCGCCCAGCAATATTTACCGTGCTTACAGTGCTTACTATACCATTGGTTACCAAAACATCATTTACCGGACTGGTAATTTCCAAATCAATACTTCTACCAAGCAAAGCCGAACTATATTCACTGACTAAATCATAAGTAAAATACATACAAGTGGTAGATCCGGCCGTCAAAACCACATTACCCGTTGTTGTAGCAATTTTATTTACATCAAAATCCGCCGCAATACCAAATAGCTCTGCATCCGCTGGCTTCACCGCCGAACAAGTCCCTTCTACTTTATAATACAGACGAATATTATCAATACTGCTAGTGGCAAGTGACCCTACTTGTTTAAATTTAATAGAATCCACGGTAATATTTCCATAAGTTGCTTCTAAACTGATGGCTCCACCCAAATTAAGCCCGGTCACTGGTGTAGTGGTGGTGGCAATTTGCGCCCCACTTTTACTGACCGTTACATAAGGTTGGACAAAAGCCCAGCCCGTATTATTACCCGAATCAATAATGCCCGAATAATCAGTGGTATTAATTTCTGTGGAAGTATTATGAGAATCCTGTACATCCAAATATGATATGGCTCGCGTTCCATCCGGCTGAAAATGCCACTCAGTATTTTCACTACTAGAGCGAAGAGATAAAGGATAAATGGAAGTACCTTGTAATGTGGTGGTGGCAGTGATAACAAAATTTCCCGTGGTACCAAATGTCAAAGTTTGCGCCGAAGAAGTGGCGACTTTAGTCAAAGCATTAAAAGTGGTTGTGGCACTAGAAGTAAGAATTTGATTTGCTCCATCCAAAATCACCGTGCCAAGCCGAGCGACAAAACTGCCAAAGTTGGACCAGTTGCCACTGGCGGTGATGGAACAGGATGTAGAATTGCATCCTGCTGTGCTGGCGTCGAGGATACCCGAGTCAATTGCCATGTTTCCGGTGGCAAGGTTAGCGCTCAAAGTGTGAGTGGCGGTGCCGGTGGCTCCGCTGGCATACCTGCCAGCATAGAGGTTGGCGACCTCGGTCTCCGACAGCGCGCGGTCGTAGATGCGCACGTCGTCGATGGAGCCATCCCAGTATCTTTGCGCAGCGCCATCTCGTATCCATCTGCCTATTGTTAACTCATCGTTATTATTAATTAGGGTTGCGGCTGTAGGCGTCCCAACCTCTTGACCATCTGCATATAAATGTAAATTTGAACCAGCCCCGGAATAAACACCAACAATGTGGTGCCAATTATTTAAGCTAAAATTTGTAGATGTAACAATATATGAACCACTTACCCACCACGCCCATTGGCCGCCATATTGCCCAATAGAAAAACCATCACCACTGTCCCCTGTTTCTTTTGCAACGATACCCTTTATATAACCAGGGTCTGTGCTTTCGGCATAGACCCAAGCTTCTAAAGAAAAGGCTCCACTAAAATCAAAAACATCGGCATCTCCCACGCTCACATAATCATCCACCCCATCAAAGCTCATCGACTCCGGGTTGTCGAAGACTATGGTACCGTTAACGGTATAGGAGCGACTCGGCGTGTTGGTGAGGGTGCCGGTGTTGGAGTTACCGGAGGAGTCGAAGGCAATGGTGCCGTTCTCCTCATCGAACTTCCAGTAGCCGACAAGGCCGGATTCGGAGGGGTCTTCGATTCTTAAGATGTTGAAGCTTGATGATGGCGTAAAGGTGGCATCGACTATGGAATCAAGGACAACGGTGCCGGATCTACAAGTAAACGTCCCTCCTGTCTGGGTCCACTTGGAGGCATGGAGGGTGTAGTCTACGCTTGAGTCTCCAAGGGAGCCTCTTACATCGAGGATACCGTTGGTTATGGTTAAGGTGGATGGTGTTGTTGAAGGGTTAGAGTTGACATTAAGACGGTCTGCTAAGGTCCAGGTGCCGGTGCCGGCGGTGTCGTTAATGGTTAGGTTGTTGAATTTTTGGCCTCCGGACAAGATGATATTGGTGGTAGCAGTGCCGTCTAAGGTGACGGTCTTGGAGCCCGGGGTAAACTTACCTCCGTTATTCTCCCAGCTACCTCCTACGGTTATATCACGCGTTCCTGTATCCAGCGTACCGGCATTTATTACGAGGTTACCGTTTACATCAAGGTCGCCTCCTGTAACGGTAGTGGTGGCAATGCTTGTCGCGGGCTGGTTACCCGCGGCCAATGCCTGCACTTCCTGTGCCGAGAGTGCACGGTTGTAGATACGCACGTCGTCCATGAGGCCGTCAAAGTAGCTACCCGCCAAAACCCCCGTGCCGGGACCATCACCATATCCCCCAACAATAAACCGGTCGGTTCCCTGCATATCAACTGCACTATAAGCACTTATATCTGATGAAGCTTTGTTAACTCCATCCACATATAATGTTGCACTTCCAGCCCTATTATAAACTGCCGTTACCATATGCCAAGTACCATCTATATACGATGTCTGACTAGTTCCAAATATTGCACCGCCTCCGTCAAAATCATAGACTACGCTTATATTCCCACCATAAAAAAGTACGCCATATCTGCCAAGATACCCCCGAGTAGAGGTTTTACCAAATAAACCAACTGTTGCCGGATTTGAAGTTGTTTTAAACCAACCGTTGACTGTTAAAGAATTTAGGCCCATAGGTAAGATGTTGCCCATATTGATATAATCATCCGTCCCGTCGAAGCTGAGAAGCTTCGCGTCGGTAAAATGCACCGGATCGGTGGCGCTCGTGATCGTCGCGCCGTTGTTGGTGCCGGTGTTGCCGTAGCCGGAGGAGTCGGCGGCGGAGGTGCCTGCGGCTTCATCGAACTTCCAGTAGCCGACAAGGCCGTCGTTTATGTAGAGGTGGTTAAAGGTTGTTGCGGCGGACAAAGTAAGAGCTTTTGAAGAAGTGTTTTTTAATAAAACTGAACCACTGTTATGCGCAAATGTTCCAGCCGAGTGAGTGAAGGCTCCAGCCACAGACAGGGTTCCGCTGGTTGAAGTAAATGCCCCGCCGGAGATGGTGAAGTCTGTCGAGTCTGTTATCGCCCCTGTTCCGCCGGTGAATGTTCCACCAGCTTGGACATAACCGCTGGCGCCGAGGGTAACCGTGTAGGTGGAAGATTGCGTGATGGTGCCGGTGTAGCCGGCAGTGATGCTGATACCTTTGACACTAACATTTGCATCAATACTCGCATTATTTACACCCCCACTATCAAAAATAGCATTATCACTTGCCCCCGGTACACCTGCTCCACCACTACCTCCTGAAGTGCCCGACCAGTTACTAGCGGTATTAAAACTGCCCCCCGCGGTCCCTACCCAATAATAATTATTTGAATTAAAATTTAAACTGACCGAATCCAATACTGATGTGTCTGTCCCGTCAGAAGTGAACACCGCTTTATAATAAAAATATGGGCCAGTCCAGACCATGCCGGACAAATCAATCGTGCTCGTTCCCACAGAAAGAGTACTGGAAGAATTTAAAACGCCCGCTGAATTATACCACTGGGTATTGTTTGGACTAAACTGAATTGTAATTCCGGTATTGGCAGGAAGAGAGGAAATGTTATAATCAAAGCTGCTTACAATGTCCGTCACTGTCGAGCTGGCCGAAAAAAGATTGCTTGAAGTCAACGTTCCACTGGCAGAATAACTATTGTATTCTTTCGCGTAAAAAACCGAACTGACAGAATCAAGGACCGGAGTATCTGTTCCATCAGAAGTAAACTGAATTTTGTAATAAAAATATGACCCTCCCCAGCCTCGGGCAGATAAATCAATGGTGTGCGAGCCCGAAGAGAGAGTGTCCCAGTTGCCAAAAACACCGGCTGAACTCCACCAATTGGCATTATCCTTGCTAAATTGAACAGCCAATCCGGTTCCCGCCGGAATAGACGAGGCGTTATAAGTAAAACTGTCTATGACTGAGGGCGTTTGGCCAGCCAGAATATTTGTGGAAACCAAGAGTCCCGTGGCTGGGTAAGTCCCCGTGGCCAAAGCCCGGCTAGAAAAAACCAAAAAACCAATCAAAATAAAGACGAATGATAATGAACAGACTATTATTAATTTCTTATAAAAATTCATTTAAATTTTTGCTTGACTTTATTTTACCGTTTGATATACTAAATTTGTTTAACAGGACCACCCTGGCGAAAGCTGGGGTGGGTTTTTATTCTCTCATAATTTTATCTTTTAAACTCTCAAAATAAAAAACTCTTGAGCATTCTAGTTTTAACTCCCAAGAAATTGTTTTTCTTGAAGAAAATACCGAAACTTTTAATCCAGAATCTTTTAATTTTTTTACTAAATATTTAAGCATTTTTTCATCATTTTCTTTAACCCCTACATAATATCGCCACTCAATTACGTTTTTTTTCTCGCTCAATAAAATCTTTAACTTTCTTCCAGTCAACTGACCAACCCAATCTTTTTTGAGTATAAAACATATTGGCACCATCAATATAAATTTTGACCTTATTTTTTTCCATCTTTTTTGAATCTATCACGACTAATCATACCATAATCATCAGAAATGTGAATATGCTTCCCAAAATCTGGCGGTAGGCCTTCTGATAGCATTTTTCTCCTTAGTTTATATGTCTGAAAATTTTTAAACAGTCCCAAATAAGAATTGATACTGGCCATAAATTTTTCTTGGTATTCCTTAAAAAACTTTATTTCATTATTAATCAATAGCTGATTCCAATCATTAATTTTCTCATAAAAATTTCCTTTTATCCTATTCCTAATATACAGACGATATGGTTTTATAATCACTCCTAAAAAAGATACCCCGTTTTGAAAAGGTTGAAGAGATATCTTTTTAGGGTGCAATTCCAAAGACAGTTCCGTTTGCAAATACTGTCTAATAAGAAGAATGACTGATTTCAAATATTCCTTATCCCGATGCACAATCACCATGTCATCCACATATCGCCCATAATACTCACAGCGAAGCTGATATTTTACAAAATGGTCAAAGTCATCCAAATACACGTTACCAAATAATTGCGAGGTCAGATTACCGATAGGCAAACCAGTATCTGCCTTGGCCCAAAACAGACTTTTAGACTTGGGCAAACCAGCCCAATCTTCTTTCTTTCCTCGCATTTCGCAATCTTTAGTCGGATCATGAAATATTACTTGCCGAATAATACCAAGTAGCCAGTCTAAATCAAAAAAATAATCGCCCCGGTAACTTTTTATTTTCTCCGCCACTTTTTGATATAAAATATTTTTATCAATAGACATAAAATAACCCTTAATATCTAATTTTAAAATATAACAATCTTTTTTGTAATTTTCAGAACAGGACCGAATAAAATGATTCAGCCTTTTAATACCGTATGATGTGCCTCGGCCCAGCCGGCAACTATAGCTATCATTGATAAATGACCGCTCAAAAATAGGACTGATATAATTATAAATTAAATGATGAACTATTCGATCACGAAAATCGGCGGCAAAGATCTCCCGTTGTAAGGGTTTAAAAGAGATAAAACAGATACTTGGGCTGATTTTATAGGTCCCGTTCACTAACTCTCGTCCAAGGTCTAATAGTTTTTGCTCATAATTCATCTCAAAAGACATCACTCCAGTGGACTTACGCTTGTGCTTTCGAGCATCATAATAAGCCTTAAACAAGTCCCGTAAAATTCTCTTATGATCCACTCCTTTAATTTTATTGACCAATCCTTCAAGCAACGAACCGAGAAACCGTAAGTCTTATCGTTCGTGTTCCGGTTCACCGAGACGTTGCCCGAATTCAAGTTCCGTTTCCAAGCCGAACCGCCACTCTCAAGCGAAGACCATAAGTTCGTGTTCGCCCCAAGATTGTTGAAAGAACCATTGGTATTGCGGTAGCCGGCTAGAAGGCCCTGACGCTAAAATAATCACTTGATTCCTTTTGCCTACCTAAACGGAAAACAAAAGGTGCCCAGTCTCTAGGTAGCTTACTTCCATGAAGGGGCTGGACAATATTCCTCGCCAAAATAGCGAGAGGATTATTGGATTGGTTATGGCTCACCTGCCTGTGCCGTAGCGAGAGACAGTTCCGGCCAAAATTATTAAACGCTAGCTTTTTGCCAAGCAAACAGCTGTTTGGAGATGGATTCAATCTGCTCATTGAGAGTAATAAACTTATCCAAACTTATCTGCTTCAAATCTTTAACTAACCGCAGATACAGGCGGACGACTTCCAGATTTTCTCTGGCTGACTGTAAAAGCTCCTTTTTGAACTGGCTACTGTTTGCTCGGTAAATATTAGCAATCAGTGCCGTGGTTTCTTTTTTCAAATCCTCGCCGAGCGTGTATTTGTATTCCCGATCAAAGTTTTTGGTAAATTTAAATAAATCCAAAAGAAAATCATAGCTGACTTTATAGACGGGTAATGTATCATAAATGGCCATATTTATATATTTATATTTTTTAAAAATAGTCGAATTGTCAAATAGTCGAATTAATCCTTCAAGCAACGAACCGAGAAACCGAAAGTCTTATCGCCCGTGTCCCGGTACACCGAGACGAAGCCCGAATACAAGTACCGTCTCCAAGCCGAACCGCCACTCTCAAGCGAAGACCATAAGTTCGTGTACGCCCCAAGATTGAAGAAAGAACCATTGGTACTGCGGTAGCCGGCTAGAAGGCCCATAAATCCTGAAGCACCACCAGATTTTAATTTTGTGCCTTCATTAGTACCCCGCCAATTAGTGGTAGTTGTATCATAGGGGAAGTCCGTGGCACAGGAGGCAGAATCACAAACCGAAAGCTCAAGCAAAGTCCATTCATAATGCGAAGGTATATGCCAACCTGTTGGGCAGATTCCTTGAACTGGTGCCGTACAGGCTGGTTGGCCAGAACCAGTGCCGTTACAACTTGTTCCTCCGCACATCATCTGATTCCATTGGTACAAGCCACCATCTGTATTATTACTAACATTTCTGGTGCAGTTGGCATCGGAATCAGCATAGCAATATTTTTGGATAGAATTGCAGTCAATCCCCTGATTACTTGCTCCGGCAATTCGTGTGCCCACGTTTAGGTTTTGAGCCATCCAGCATTGAGTGCCAATTAATACGGTGGTGTAAACTTGACTATCTCGTAAATCAGTAAAGGTGCTACCACAGGTCCAGGCGGTGGCTGACAATTTAGCCTGGCCTCCGCTTATTGTCACATCCACTAAACCGGCAATTTTTGTTTGGTCGTCAAAGGAATCCGTGACTGTAACCAAGGTGACAGCATACACAATTCCAATCCCAATCACAATTGACACCACAACAACCATTACAACAGAAATGACTATTTTTACAAAAGGAATATCTCTCAAACTTTTACTAAAAAATTTCATAATATTTATTTTTAAAAATTAATTACCTGATTAACACCTTTATTATATCATACCAGTAATCAAACTAACAACAAAATCTTTTTTCTTTTATTTTTTTTAAACCAAACATTCATTCTTTTATCCTATACTTTGATTAATCTCATAACAAATGGAGTAAAATATGAAATTATATTTACTGAGGAAATTTCTAAACTTGATTTTGCCTTTGAAATATCAGTTATAACTTCAGCTAAAGTTTTAATCTCTATTTCCCGTTCTTTCATGTCCGGTAAAGTCATTAGCTCTTTTAAAATCTTATTCGCTTGTATTAAATACTCATTCAAAAGAACCAGATCATTTCTTTTTTTAGACGAAATGATTTTTGTTACTTCCGAACCCAGATTGGCCATTAAAAATAAAGAATCTCTTTTAATCATAAATTTTTGAATTAATAATCTTCTTCATTTTATCGCGAATCAGATTATCCTGCACCTCCATATCCATATTACCGACTTGAGGGCGAATATTTATAAGAGAAATGTATTCAATCCAAGAATCTCTTGACCTTTCAAAAACAATGTTGAACCCCCAAATATCACTCTGTTTGGAACCTTCCATAATAAGAACTCCATTAGCATCAATATGATATTCTCCACCCAAAGCCATTATTTCATTTTCAATATCCACTACTCCTTTTACCATAGAAACATAAAATTCCTTACTTATTTCCTTAAGTTCAGCGGTTGATATTTTATCCTTAACTATTTTAATATTCATTAATTAAATTATATAAATATTATACCTAATTCGTATTGTAAAAACAACAACCTATATAAGTTCACCACCTTTTTCTTTTTTACTTTTTCTCTTTATCCCCTTTCCTAAGCAATAATAAGAGAGCGACCGCTCTCTTATTATTGCTTTTTATTTTTGAAACTCTCTAAGACTCACAGTCCGTTAATCTATCTTTTTAGCTTAAAATATTCCAACAGAACTTTTTCGTTTTCAATCCGATCACCAATTATATATAAAACTTCCCTTCCCATTGAAAAATCCGCCTTTAATAAATTAATAAAATCTTCACAGTCATAAGGAAAAACCCAAACACTATTTTGTAATTTAATAAAGCCGATCAAATTTAATTTTTCTCTTATTTGGTCCCTTATTTGTTTATTTCTTTCTTTTATATCAAAAATGATAATTCGCCATTTTTTATCCCATTTTTTTGGTTTTGTAATTTTAAAGTTATTTTTTTCAATTTTGTTCAAAAACTTTTGTCCCTCATTTGTAAGCAAGAGCAATCCGTTTTGGGAATAAGTTACTAATCCATTATTAATAAGTCTTTTCCTTGAATTATTAATAGCTGTGACTTTATTTTTTAAAAACTTTTTGTCTAAATCAAACATCTTTAACATTTGTAAAGCATTTGGTGCTAGTAAAGCGACACTCACCAAACCAGCGGTAGCAATAGTTTTGAGAACAACTTTTTGTATTTTTGTCGCTCTTATCTGTTTTTTATTTTCTTTCTCAATTTCTCCCATACAAACAATTATATATTATCCTCCAAACTATAGCAATAATAAAGAAGCGACCGCTTCCTTATTATTGCTAATTACTAAGAATTTTACTGCTATCATTTAAATTAAATATCCAAATTAGCGAGTTTGGCATTACTTTGAATGAAAGATTTGCGAGCAGGGACATCCGTACCCATAAGCATATCAAAAACTTTATCCGCCTCTTGCGCATCATCAATATTTACTTGCTTAAGTACTCTCCTTTCTGGATCCATAGTAGTTTCCCAAAGTTCTTCTGCATTCATTTCTCCCAAACCTTTGTAACGTTGAACATGAAGCTTCTCTACTCTTTTATTTTTTACTTCAGAATCTTCGATTTCTTCCTGTACTTCAGAAACCTCGGCATCTCCTGCTTCTCCTCCGACCTCCAAATCCATTGGAATATCTTTACCAAATATTTTGGTTTTTTCTTCTTCGGAATAAACATAAGTGATTTCCTTACCTTTTTTAATTTTATAAAGTGGTGGTTGCGCAATATAAATATATCCCCCATCAATCAGCGGTCTAAAATACCGATAAAATAAAGTAAGCAATAATGTTCGAATATGCGCGCCGTCCACATCAGCATCGGTAGCAATAATTACTTTGTAATAACGAAGCTTTTCTAAACTAAAAGTATCCCCGATGGCGGTACCTAAAGCGAGCACGAGATTTTTTATTTGCTCTGATCCCAACATTCGGTCTAGTCTGGCTCTTTCAATATTTAAAATTTTTCCTCGCAAAGGCAATATGGCTTGAGTCCTCCTATCCCGACCAGTTTTAGCGGTACCACCTGCAGAATCCCCCTCTACAATAAATAATTCTGACAATGAAGCATCATCACTTTGACAATCCGCAAGTTTGCCGGGCAAAGTCATACCCTCAAGCGCCCCTTTACGCAAAATAGAATCTTTGGCGGCTTTGGCGGCTTTCCTAGCCCGTAAAGCTAAAATCACTTTGCTTACAATTGCCCTAGCATCCTCTGGATTTTCTTCCAAGAAAGCATCAAAAGCTGTGCCAAAAACTTCTTCCACTGCCCCACGCGCCTCCTGACTTCCAAGTTTAGCTTTGGTCTGACCTTCAAATTGAATTTCTCGCAATTTAACTGACACTACCGCAGTCAATCCTTCCAAAACATCATCTCCAGTAAAATTATCTTCATTATCTTTTATAATGCCATTTTTCCGACCATAAGAATTTAAAATTCTAGTCAGTGATGCTTTGAAACCAGTGGTATGAGTTCCACCCTCAGAAGTATAAATATTGTTAGCAAAGGCTACCACACGAGCGGAAATATCATCTACATATTGCAGAGCCACTTCCACCGATTCCACTCCCTCTACTTTCTTTTCCACATAAAAAATATTCTTATGAATGGGTTTTTGAAATTGATTATAAAATTTAATCAGAGAATACAAACCTCCTTCAAAATAAAAAGTTTGCGATGATGCTTCTAATCCAAGATCACGAAAATAAAAAACCTCACTTTCATCAAACTTATCCACCACCGTCCGAGCATCAATGACAGAAATCCGCAAACCTTTTACTAAATAAGCTTGCTGACGCATATGAGAAAAAACTTTATTCCAATCAAAAACTACACCCTCTTTAAAAATTTCAATATCTGGTTCAAAAACTACAATGGTGCCGTGATGTTTGGTGTTACCAATTTTTTTTACAGCCGCTTTTTTCTTGCCTCGTGAATATTCTTGATAATAAACACCGCCATCTTTATGGACTGTCACTTTCATATAAACAGATAGAGCATTTACTACTGAAGCACCCACACCGTGCAAACCACCGGACACTTTATAACCTTCACCACCAAATTTACCACCTGAGTGAAGAACGGTCATAATAGTTTCCAAAGCCGAAACTTTTGTTTGTTTATGAACATCCACCGGAATACCACGGCCATTATCTGTAATCCGAACACGATTCCCCGGTAAAAGTACAACTTCAATGTCATTGGCATAACCACCCATGGCTTCATCCCGTGAATTATCAAAAATTTCCGTAATTAAATGATGCAGACCATCAGGGCCCGTGGTTCCAATATACATACCGGGACGACGACGCACCGGCTCCAGTCCTTCCAGCACTTGAATTTGATCCGCCCCATAATGAGCTTCTTTACCCTGAGCTTTGTCGATGGGTTTTTTCTCTTTTTCTGCTTTATCTTTAGCCATTTTTTACAAAAATTAAAAAGCTATCAATGCTTTAACTTACCCTTATTATACCAAATTCTATCTAAAAAAGAAAGCTAATTTGAGGGTGGTAAATCAGGTTTCTTCCTCATAGAAAGAGCAGTAAAAACAAAGAGTCCAATGACTATCAAAGAAGCTAGCCCAATCCCCAGCCAAGGTAACCATGGGTATTTCTCGGTGAGGCGACTTTCTACTCCATCACAAACATCACCAATCTTATCCCCATCCGTATCTTGCTGATTATAATTTGGTAAATCTGGACAATTGTCTAAACTATTTACTAGTCCATCTTTATCAAAGTCATCACACACATCCCCTCGTCCGTTTTTATTTATATCTTCCTGATCAGAATTTGAAATTGAAACACAATTATCGAGTACATCCGGCACATTATCACCATCAGAATCTGCAATTAAATAACTAGGGTTAACAACAGAAACACCCCCACCAAGCATTAAGACATCATTATTATCTGTGAGATTGCCCATCTCACCAACCTTAGTATTTATTCTTCTATCTGGATCAAAATAAACTTTGTATTGATTATTAGGTTGAGCCAAAAATCTTAATTTGTATGATTTAGACTGAACATTATATCCACCCAAACGCAATTCCGTAATTCTCAATGGCTGACTATAAGTTAACTTAATAACAAATTTAGTCGCTGAAGTCTGTGGAAAATAAATTGATTGGGAGTCCACCTTTTTGGTGGCCAAAACCGTTTTCAAATTTTGATCGATCCCAGCTGAAACACTAACCATATTTGGCAAAGCAACATAATTATCTAAAAGTAAAAATAAAGAATCTGTCGTCAAACTGTTTTGGCTAGTAACCGTAATCTCGGCCGAACCGGTGATATCACCCACAATAGGGAGTTCAATGTAAGATGATTCATTATCATCCAAGATATTACCACCATTGAAAATTTGACTATTAGAATTTAGGTCACGAATAGTAACATTTAATGGGCTCGCATCCTTTTTTATTAACAACAAAGAAGGTTCAAAATTATTTGTAGTCTTATTAAGAACCAAAAAATCAAATCTTTCCAAACTTGTTTCAATAAATGGTATTTCTACCACCGTTGGCACCAATATTTTTGGTAATAATACTTCCTTATAATTTCTATAGGTGCTAATTGTATTTTTAATTTCATCTTCGGCTAGAGCTAAAACTTTGACGCTTAAAACAAAACCGAGAAAAACAATAAATGAGAGATAAATTATTTTTTTAAGATTATTCGTCATCTTTGATATTTAATTATTTGTATTAGTTAAGGAACTAGATTTTATCTGCCGGCTAAAGAAAGCGGTGCTCATAAGCAAAATACCAATCAAAACAAAAACAAATATTCTTGCCCCCATTTCCATTTGCCAAATGTCAATGAACAATAGTCGTAAAATAACAAAAACAATAAGTGCTCCACCATAATTTCTCAAGGTTTTACTACCCTTTGATATACCATAAAAATATTTAATCAAAGCAATAATGATAAATACTATCAGGGACAAAGCCGTGGCAATAACTTCTTCGGTAATGGCCACATGTAAGACTGCCCAAAGTAAAATATAAGCATAAATTGAACCAATAATTAAGAAAAAATTATCCAAGTTAAACTTGTAATTAACGCCGGCTTCTTTAATCTTTTTAAAGAGTAGACCAAGAGAAATAAGAGCAATAATCACTAGCAAAACTACAAATAAATGTTCAGAAACAACCATTTGACCTCTATAATATCGTCCTAAATTATCTAAAGACAGAATGGTTGGTCCAATGGCCAAAATCGATCCAATCATTGAAGCTCGAACATCTCTAGTGGCAAAGTAAATCAAAACAGGAACGAGAAAACTTTCTACGGTATAAGCCACAATCAAAGCAGATCCCTCAAGCTCAATGGTAGTGGCAACAATAAGCATGGCCAATGCCACTCCGGCATAAACAAAAAAGACATTCTTAATTTTAGTAACACTAAAAGCCATAAAAGCTCCGACCGCAAAAATAAGCATCCACAAAGCAATAATAGAACTCTGCCAATTTTCTGAGACAAAAGACATTATCCAACCCAAAAGAAAAGCACCGTTGAGAATGGCCGTCCAAAGAAAAGCTTTTATATCATTCTCTTTGGACTTAATTATGTTAATAATACTAGCCAAAAAGAAGACGGCAGCAAAACCATAAGCAAACCAAATTAAAGAATTTGAACCAGTTGATAAACTATAGAGTGACACACCAATCAAACTAGCAAAAATTAAAGATCCCCAATTATTTTTTATAGCCACAATCCAGATTGCTCCTAAAGTTACAACAAATAGATAAGAAAACAGACCAACTTCATTTTGCGAACCATTAGTAAGAAGTGGTGCCGCAAATGACAAAACTAATCCAGACAAAGAGGTAGTAAAAGCATTATATTTAACACTAATAAGAGAAATGTAAGCTGTGGATAAAAACATAATAATTAAAGCAAAGAGTGGGGTAAACATGCCATAATACTCTCGCGCAGCAAAAACAGTGAGTAAAATTCCTGCTGAACCAATCACTAAAAATACTCCCCCTTGATTTATATATTTTTTAATTCTCCAAGTACCTAGAGCTAAAACTATTACTCCAGCAATAATTCCTAAAGTAATCCGGCCAGCTGGACCAATCCAATTGTTCATAAAAGCGTAAGTAGCAAACCAACCCAGACCAATTAAAAGAAGTAGTCCACCAAGCTTGAGCAACCAGTCTTCCTTAGCCCAAGAAATAAATTTATTATCTGCTCCGCTATCAGACAAAGGTGGCACCGGGACAAGAGGGGTTTGCCCAGTAGAAAAAACTGGAGCAGAAATAGGTTTTGCTATTTCTTTTTCTAAAACAGATTTTTTTTCCAAAATGCGTAGTCTTTTGTTAAGACCACTAATTCTAGCAAAAACAACAATGAATAAAATTACTAATAAAATAAACATCGGAGCCGAACTAAATAAATAATACATAAAATATATTATAACAAACCCCTATCTAAATTGCCAGCCCTTGTACAGTTAACCAATTATCGGATAACCGCCTGTAATTCCACCTTAGTTTTAGCGACTATTTCCGCCTGAATTTTATTGACTTCCTCGTTGGTCAAAGTTCTTTCATGGGAACGATAAATGATTCTAAAAGTATAACTTTTTTTATCTTGACCAAATTTCTTTTCATCCTCATATTCATCAATTAACCTTACTTCTTCAATCAAATTTTCCGCACAATCCCGCACAATTTCATAATAATTATTAAGATTTATTTTTTTATCAATAATGAAAGAAATATCTCTAGAAATTTCCGGATATTTACTTACTTCCTTAAATTTACTATTTATATTTTTGAATTGAGAAGTAATGCGCGGATCCTCGGACCAAAAAACTCTTATATCTGGAATTCCCATTTTTACCATTGCTAATCTCTCAATACCGATACCAAAAGCCCAACCGTTATATATTTCAGGATCAATATTTAAATTTCTTAATACTTGTGTATGAACAAGACCTGAGCCTAAAATCTCCATCCAATCATCTCCAAATTTAATCTCAATCTGAACTGAAGGATCAGTAAAAGGAAAAGAATCAACTAAAAATCTATACTCCACACCATCACCAAAAATACTCTTCGTCATTTCTACTTCCACCTCTTTCAAATCATCAAGGGTAATTATTTTTTTATCTTTTCTACAAATTAATAAACCGTCTATCTGGTGAAAAGCCGGAAAATGCTTACGATCGATTTCATCTTTTCTGTAAACCAAACCTGGAGCTAAAGCCATTAATTGACCATCTTTTTCTAGTCTAGATAAAACCTCCTTGTCTCTCAAGTAAAAAGGCCACATCACGGTCATCTGAGTTCGTAAATGATTAGTCTCATCAATAAAAAAGGTGTCTGTTTCTTTACGAGTTGGATGATCCTTTGGAGAATTTAATGTGTCAAATTCATCTTCAACAGTAACTATTTTAGGAATACTGACAATATCAAAATCAGCAAATCTAGGTAAACTAATTATTCTATCTACTAAAATTTTAATCGGGGAATTTTCTTTTTTATTTAATTCAGATAAGGCTAAAAACCGTTTAATTCTCTCCGCCTTAATATCTGTCCTCTTTTCCAAACTATCCAGTAACTCCGCCTCTTTTGAATTTTTTATTACAATTTCTCGCATATTATTTTTTCTTTTTATTAATTAATAATCTATTTTTTCCTTTCTGATTCAAAAAATTATTTTCATTTACCACTTTTGTCCCTGTTTGCTTTTCAATATCTAGTCTGGTTCTCTTGGCAACTGCTCCACCCACCACCGCATCGCCTCGAAGATTTGGAAAACCTTTTGAATCCTTATCCTGCGTTATTCTGGTAGTTGTAGCTTCACCTAGCATAGTGAGGATAAGTTCCATATCATCCATATGATCTCTTAAATTATTGTCAACATTCAATTTTTTATATTTTTTATAATCTTGGGTGGTTAGCCCAAAAGTTCCTTTATATATTTCATCTGTTAAAATAGCAAATTCACTGCTTTTTCCAATTCCACGATTTTTCCATTCATCGGTCAGAGTATGCCGGACATTTATACCCCTCATTCTCTTGTCAATCCAACCCTTCGGATATCCTTTTCGTTCAAAAGTCCTCTTAGCCCGATCCATAGCTAATTCTGGATTTTGAATTTCCTCAATCCTTTCCTGACCCACTTTTGCCAACCAAATTTTAAATGGTTCCGCTTTAGGTGACGGTATGGATTGAATGATACGAAAAATACCTTGTAGATTAGCTAAGTTTTCTTGTCTTTTTTTGCCATCTTTAGATATAATGTCAAGTAGGGTACAAATTGTCCCCCACTTGACAGAGAGTTCAATATCACGCTCTCTCATCTTCTTTATATATTCTTTTACATTCAGAGAATCGGTCAAAACCTGTACAATATCGGTAATTGAAAAATACCACTGCTCATTATGCCAAGTCCTCCTAATTTCCTGACTTTCAAACAAAGCAATATTCTTTTCAGTGTCAGTTTTTCTGGACATGATTTTATTATTAGCTTTTACCATTCTATCCTAGCATAAACCCCATAAACAGAAAACTAATAATTCTGCAGACGATTGATTTTCAGGTGGACGCGGATTTTTTCATGCGCCTTGGCTTCAATTTGGCGAATCCGTTCACGAGTGACACCAAACTCTTTACCCACCTCTTCTAGCGTATGAGTAATACCATCTGTCAATCCGTGTCGCATTTCCAAGATTTTTCTTTCTTTCAAAGATAGGTCACTTAAAATTTCTTTCACTTGATCCCCCAAGATCCGGCGGGAAGATTCCTGATCAGGCGATAAAATTTTATCATCCGCCACAAAGTCCCCCAAAGTGCTTTTACCATCGTCACTATCATCTCCCACTGGAGTTTCCAAGGACACAGTGTCTTGATCAATTTTTTCAATATTATAAACTTTCTCAATTTCAATTCCCATCTCGGTCGCTATTTCTTCCGGTAATGGCTCTCGGCCCAAATCCTGAGACAATCTTCTGACGCATTGTTTATACTTGGCAATTGTTTCCACCATATGCACTGGCACACGAATAGTTCGAGACTGATCCGCTAATGCTCTGGTGATGGCTTGTCTAATCCACCAAGTGGCATAAGTAGAAAACTTGTAACCTTTAGTCCAGTCAAACTTTTCCACGGCTTTAAACAGACCGAGATTTCCTTCTTGAATCAAATCGAGCAGAGTTAAATCCGCACTACGACCAACATATTTTTTGGCAATAGACACCACCAAACGCAAGTTGGCTCGCGCTAAAAGGTTTTTGGCTTCTTCATCACCTACTTGAATTTTGCGCGCCAATTCTTTTTCCACAGTCGCTGAAATCAATGGATACTGACCAATTTCCTTCAAATACATTTGAATAGAATCATAACTAGAATCCCCCCGACCACCATAAGTATATTTTTTAATTAATTCCTCTTCTTTTTCAATATTGAGCATTCCACCACCTTCCAAAACATCCACACCGGTGGTGGACAACTGATTATAAAGCTCATCCAAAAATATAATATCCGTTTCAATATTAGGAAACTCTTTTAAGATTTCATCATAAGTAACAAAACCTCTTTCTTTACCCTTAGCTAAAAGTTTTAAAGTTTTTAACTCCTGTTCTTTCTTTTTATTTACCACTTTTCTAGACTTAACTGATAAAACTTTTTTGGCAGTTTTTTTCTTTTTGACTTTCTTTAAGGCCTTGACTTTTTTTGTATTTTTTTTCTTCATATTTTTATTTTAGTTTAGCTAGTTTTTTAATTATTTGGTCTTGTTCTTTAAGAGTCAGTTTCTCATTTAATTTTTTAGTCAAGTATTCCTTTTCTAATTCCCGTAAAAGTTCTTCTAAAATTATCTGTATCTTTTTCTGGTCATAATATTGCTCCGCTTCAAAGGTGGCTTTATTCAAAACTGCTTCTGATGCTTCCTCCCACTTTTTAAAATCTTCCGGCACCATTATTTCTTTCAGTCTATCTTTTATATTTTTAATGTCAATTATTTTACTCTGCCAATTAATTATACCAAAAATTCTTCTTTCAATGGAATCCTTCCGTTCAGGATAAAGCGTGGCTTTGTCTGAATTAAGGGTTTTTTGCACAATAACACCAGCCACTCCCGGTTCTATTTTTACTTTTTTTAAATCTTCCCATATAGCTTTTTCATCAATGCCACATTTTTCACTAATCTTTTTTACCCAATGTGACTTTTCAATACTACTTTCAATCAAAGCTAAAAAGGGTAATATTTTTTCTCTGACTTCTTTTAAGAAAATCAAGGAAACTCCTTTTTGCTGATTTAAGGAGTTTCCTTGATTTTCTTCGGCAAGAATTTTAGATAAATAAAAATCAATAATATGCATAGAATTTTTCAACGCTTCCTTAAACTTTTCTTTTCCATTGTCACTAAGTAAAACTTCCGCCGGATCTTTACCTTCTTTAAATTCTGCAATCTTCACTTCCATACCAAGAGATAAAGCTAATTGCCAAGCTTTAGTGGCGGCAGAAAAACCAGCCTTGTCCGCATCAAATGCCATAATTACTCTATTAGAAATTCGGCGAAGTAGAATCAGATGCTCTGGGGTAAGAGCCGTGCCAGAAGTGGCCACCACATTTTGAAAACCAGCTTGATGACACATTATTATATCCATCTGTCCTTCCACAATAACAGAATAATCAAATTTTTTGATCGCTAATTTAGCCAAATCAAAACCAAAAAGAATTCGAGATTTATTAAACACCGCCGTTTCTGGACTATTTAAATATTTTGCCACTTCTGTCACTTGCTCTGAGCTTGTCGGATGGGTCGAATTTTCCGGCAAGATTCGTCCAGAAAAACCTACCACGCGAGAAGCCGAATCCCGAATAGGAAACATTATTCGTCCACGAAAGCGATCATAAAAACTATCCTGACGAGTTTCATTTCTTTTAATTAAACCGGCTTGTTCTATTTCACTATCACTAAACTTTCGGGCTGTTAAATAATCATAGAGCGTCCGCCAGTCATCCGCCACAAAGCCAATCCGCCAGCCTTTAATTGTCTTTTCGGTCAATCCTCTTTTTTCTAAATATTTCTGTGCACTTGATGACTTAGGTAAATTTGATTCAAAAAACTGTGTCGCTGCTTCCAGTGCATTGAATATCGCCTCCTTATCATCTCTTTTTTCAAAACTACCTCGTTCTAAAGTCACCCCCGTTCGTTCCGCCAACATTTTGAGTGCTCCAAAAAAATCTAGACCTTCAAACGCCTGCACAAAGGTAAAAATATCACCCTTGGCTCCGCAACCGAAACAATAATAGGAATCCCGCTCGGCGGACACAAAAAAACTCGGCGTTTTTTCATTGTGAAACGGACACCGCGCTTTCAAGTTCTTCCCCGCCTTTTCCAATTTAATATAAGAACTCAAAAGATCCACAATGTTCAGCCGTTCTTTTATTTTTTCAACGGAAGTTGACATTAATAATTATTTGGTAAATTTAATTGATTTGAGTATTTCCTCAAAAATTAAATTATTTTCTCCTATCTTGTAATTTACAATAACATAGACCTGTTCCCTATTTTGGGAAATCACAACAGCATTCTGGCTTATAGGGGTTGAAATATTATCCTGACCTAGACCTATTAATTGTATGGCCAAAATTCCATCGATGAATAATTCTTTATCAATCACATAACCGCGGGCCTGCCAACCTTCTACAGTGGCTTCTATGGGGGACGATTTCCGATCAAATGGTATAAAAATATCAAAAATTGTATCCTCTCTTTTACCTACCACATCCTTCCAAAGTCTAATAATAGAAGCAAAATCAGCATCCCCTTCTGACAAAATTAAATCTGGCGGGTAAGAAAAACTAATTGGATATATTCCATTATATGCCTTCCAATTGGTAGTTAAAACTGCAATATTTGTTTCTGAATCTTCTATTACTCTTTTGTCTTGATAAACAAATATTCCAACAATCACAACTAAAATAGCAGTGATAACAATAATAAGCAGAATAAAAAGACCTTTTTTAGAATTTTTCATAATTATTTTTTCTTCTTTTTACTGGCTGATAAAATATTTTTCACTTCCCGATCAAAATCCGAAATATAATTCTTGTCCTGCTCCACTTTATATTTTTCATACTCTTTAAAAGCCAGAGCCTCGGCCACCTCACGATTTATATTACCAGCGTTCATTAAAATTTCATACTCACTAAATTTGAGAAAAGCATTCAATTTTAACACCCAGTCTTTCATAGTCATCGCTTTACCTCTAGCGGCCTGCATCTCGGCATAATCCAAATATATATTTCCAATCCGATTCAGATGTTCTAATTCTTTTTTATCCAAATAATTCTTGGCAATTATCGTATCACTTGGCATAATTTTACCCGCCGGAGATCGACGCCAGGAAGTCAAACCCATTTTATCTTTTTTACTACTCACTCTATCTGTAATAATTTCCGCGGCCGTCTTGCCGGTAATCGCAAAATGTAATTTATTTTGAACGGTAGCAAAAAATTCCTTACTCTCCCTCGCTTTTGCAGAATAATCAATCGCTGTAGCATATATATCTGTAATTTTTTGATAAATCATTCGCTCACTAGTACGAATATCTTTTATCTCTTCATAAAGCTCGTCAAAATATCTAGTACTAAAACGGGAACCATATTTCATCCTATTACTATCCAAAGCATAACCTTTATGAATATAATTTTTTAATATTCCTGTAGCCCACTGACGAAATTGAGTGCCTCGTTCGGAGTTTACCCGGTAACCAACAGCAATAATAGTTTCTAATGAATAAAACCTAGTCTTATATTTTTTACCATCTGAGGCAGTTATTAAGGAATCCTTAATAACTGAATCTTCATCAATCTCCTTCTTTTCAAACAGATTTTTCAAATGAATATTAATATTTGATACTGTTGTTTCAAACAACTCCGCTATCCTTTTTTGTGTCAGCCAAATATCCTCATCAGCATAAACTACTTCAATATTCACTAGACCATCTGGTGATTGATAAATAGTAATTTGATTATCTTGTATTTTTTTCATCTCTTTATATAACTACCCAAAAGATCCACAATATTCAGCCGTTCTTTTATTTTTTCTACCGAGGTGGACATTATTTTTTAATTAGATTAAGAAACAATCCTCCAATTATAGCATACCACCTCCCCTCGCGGACTCGGAACTCCTCCTAAGATAGGAGAAGATGCCGCCCTTTCAGATTTTCCCCGCTTGGCTCCCCGCCTAATTTAGGAGGGGTGGCGTTCTGACGCCGGGGTGGTATTACTCCTCCCCTCTTTCGGCATTGAGTTCTTTCATAAACTCTTCTACCATTTTGAATTTAGGACTATCAGGATGACCAGTACCAGCGGGTATCAATCTACCAATAATAACATTTTCTTTTAGACCAACTAATCTATCTACAGAACTACGAACGGCATTATTAATCAAAACGCGATTGGTGTGTTGAAAGGAAGCAGCCGAGAGGAAACTGCGACGAGCGAGTGAAGCCTCGGTAATACCCATAACCACTGGCTCCGCTTTCATACCTTTACCACTCTTAGCTTCCGCTTCTTCATTTTCCAAACGAAAATCTAATTCATCAATGACATCACCTTCAGACACAGTTGTGTCACCAACATCTTTAACTTTCATTCTAGAAAACATTTGCTTTACAATAATTTCAATATGCTTACGAGAAACAGCTTCACCTTGAAGTTCATAAAGTTTATTTACTTCCGTAATAACATAACTCATAGTCTTTTCCTTGCCACCATATTTGAAAAGTTCATCAATATCTGCTGAACCATCAGTTAATAGTTGACCCTTCTTCACTTTATCCCCAACTTTGACTAAAGGAATTCTCTTGGAACTAAATTCATATTCTATTTCTGCAGACTTTTTAGTCTTAGATTTTTCTTCAATCTCTGGCAAAACGGTAATAATTTTTTCTTTGCCCATATCTTTTACACCGGTCACCACCCCATCCGCTTTGTTCACTACCGCTGGATTTTTTGGCTTTCTCTTTTCAAAAACTTCCTCCACTCGGGGTAATCCTTGAGTAATATCTCCACCTACCGATGCCGCTCCTCCAGAGTGGAAAGTACGCATAGTAAGTTGTGTTCCCGGTTCACCAATAGCTTGAGCTGCGACTGTTCCTACCGCTTCACCAAGACCCACTAATTCACCACGACCTAAATCTGAACCATAACATTCAGCGCATACCCCATGTACAGTTTTACAAGTCAAAGGTGAACGAACAAAGACTTCACCAACACCCTCTGCTTCTACTTTTTGAGATTCATCTTTTTTCAAAAGATGACCTTTTTTAAACATTATTTCTCCAGATTTATTAAGCAAATCAGAAGCCAAAATCCTACCACGAATATGCTTAGCTACTGAAACGCCAGATTCAAACTCACTCTGATTCTTAATACAAATACTTTCTTTTGTTTTACAATCAGCCTCAGTAATAACAATATCTTGAGCAACATCAAAGAGTCGGCGGGTAAGGTATCCGGCCTTAGCGGTATTAAGCGCGGTATCCGTCAAACCTTTTCTCGAACCGTGAGTGGTGATGAAATATTCAATCGGCGTCAAACCTTCCTTCATTGAACCAATAACTGGAAATTCAATAGTTTCACCAGCAGTATTTTGAATCAAACCTTTCATACCGGCCATTTGAGTAATCGCTCCCAAAGAACCTCTAGCTCCAGAAACCCACATATCAGACACTGAACTTTTAACATCCAATGTTTTAGAAATAATTTTTTCCAAATCATTTTTAGCTCCATGCCAAATTTCAATATTCTTGCGTAATTTTTCTTCATCGGTCAATAAACCTTCGTTAAAGTAATTCAAAACTTCTAGAGATTTCTTCTTAGCAGCCTCAATCACTTGTGGTTTTTCTGTAGGAACTTTCAAATCATCAATTCCCCAAGTAATACCAGAATAAGTGGCATATTTGAAACCAAAAGCTTTGATCTTATCCAAGACATTTGGAATATTACTAATACCATACTTGCTAATCAAATCATCCAAAATAGCCGACATAGTTTTCTTAGTAATTTCTTTATTCACAAATGGATAATCTGAAGGCAAAGTTGAGTTGAAAAGCAGACGACCGACAGTAGTTTCAAATGGTTTACCATCAAAAAGATGATACTTTGGTTTATCAGTCCCCAAGACATGGATTTTAGCCCGAATAGAAATACCCTCAAAATCAAAAGTGGTAATGGCACTATTTGGTGAAGAAAAATACTTACCTTCACCAAGCTCACCCGGCACATCTTTGGTCATCCAATAACAACCGAGCACAATATCCAACAGTTTAGCGGAAACAGTCAATTCCGCATTACCCGGTTTCAAAATATTTTTATCCGCCGCCATAATTTCGTGGGCTTCAATTTGTGCTTCTTCACCTAATGGCACATGCACCGCCATCTGGTCTCCGTCAAAGTCGGCGTTAAAAGCGGTACAGACGAGGGGGTGAACTTGGATAGCAGAACCTTCAATCAAAACCGGCTTGAAAGCCTGAATACCCAAACGGTGCAAAGTTGGCGCTCGGTTCAACAGCACATATTTATTTTCAATAATTTCTTCTAAGATAGCCCACACTTCCGGAATCCCATCATCAATCAGACGACCAGCACCACGGATGTTAAAGGCTAATTCTTTTTTCAAAAGCTCAGAAATAATAAACGGTCGGAAAAGTTCCAAAGCCATATTTTTTGGCAAACCACACTGATTAAGTTTTAATTCTGGACCAACCACAATCACCGATCGGCCGGAATAATCTACTCGTTTACCCAAAAGGTTTGAACGGAAAAGACCGCGTTTACCTTTAAGGTTATCCGCCAGAGATTTCAAAGCTCTCTTTTGTGAATTGCCCACAGCCGAAAACGAATCATTACCACTTCTAATAGAGTTATCAATGAGTGAATCCACTGCTTCCTGCAAAATTCTCTTTTCATTACGCAAAATAACTTCTGGAGCTTTTATTTCCTTTAATTTCAAAAGACGATTATTTCTATTTATCACTCGACGATATAAATCATTTACATCGGAAGTGGCATATCGTCCTCCGTCCAAAGGGACCATTGGTCGCAAAGCTGGTGGAATCACCGGAATCCGAGTCAAAAACATCCACTCCGGTTTAACTTCCGCTTCCCGCATAGAACGAACCAAAGAAATTCTTTTATTTAATTTTTCTTTTTCTAAAGAACCAGCTTTTTCTAATTCTGCTTCCAACTTTTTCTCCAAATCAAGCATTTTTATATTTTTCAATAAATCAAAAATTGCCTCCGCCCCAATCGCCGCTTCAAAAAGAGAGCCATACTTCATAGAATACTTGTGATAGACAACTTCATCCATCACCACTCCAGATCGAATAGATTCCACTTCCTTTTTAGCATTAATCAAAAGCTCTTTCAAAGCTTCCTTAGTTTTTTCATCCTGTACAGTTTTGACTTTTTGTTTGAATTCATTATCAATATCTTTCAAAATTCTTTCTCGTTCGGATTCGTGAGTAACCGTCACAATGTAACCAGCAAAGTAAATAACCTTCTCCAAATCCGAGGTGGTCATACCTAAAATAGTTCCAATTTTAGACGGAATACCACGCAAAAACCAAATATGAGAAACCGGCGAAGCCAGTTCAATATGACCCATTCTTTCTCGGCGGACAATAGAGCGGGTAATTTCCACACCACATTTCTCGCAAACAATTCCTTTATAACGAATACCTTTATATTTACCACAATAACATTCAAAATCTTTATCTGGACCAAAAATCTTCTCATCAAACAAACCGCTTTTCTCAGATCGTTGGGTACGATAGTTAATAGTTTCCGGTCTCGTCACCTCACCATAAGACCAGCCCTTAATCACTTCGGGTGAAGCCACCTTCAGCGAAATGGCATCAAAATCATTGAACTCTACATTTTTATTTTTACTGTTTATCATATTTTTGTTTTGTATAATTAATGATTTTGATTAGTTAGTAAATTTAAAAGTTGATAAAATTTTGTTAAAATATTCAATTCTTTTTTCTGACAAAATAATTCCATTAATATTGTTATATTCTCCTTTATATCCGTAGGAAAATTCACCTATCCATGAATTCCTTAAAATCAAAGTTGAATTATTCTTAAGAGAAAGATAATATACATCCACGCCACATCCTTCTACCCCCATTGAATATAAATATCCAGACAGATTCCCCACTGTAAACTCTTTAATACCACTATTATTATCTATGGTAGGTCTCCCATCTGAGTCAAACTTTACTCCATAATAATTCGCGGAACGAAGTACATCCACAACTTTACCATCAGTTATAATACCAGCTAAATTAAAATCTGTAATAGAATCTATATAGCCTCCGTCTCTAAAATTACAAGGGGCTCCATGCCTAAATGGCACGCTATGCGAAAGAGAAAATCCATTAGCAATATTTTTTAATGTCAAAATATTTGAATAAACAAATTCAAAACCATACTGAGTATTAATATATGTTTTCCAATCTTTTATATTATCAGTGGTAGATACAGTGTTTTGGACTGTTGATGTTGCAACAATCAGCCTATCTCCAATCGCTCCATCTGGTTGAATAATATCACTTGGTCTATTGTCAAAAATAAAACCTATCTTTTGGGCATAATAATATCCTCCAATACCAATTATTAGGACGGCAACTACAGTGATAAGAACTGGGACAATAAAACCTTTTTGCTTATTTGTTTTCATGATTTTTTATTAAATTATTAAATTAATTTTTTAATACTTTCATTGGTCACCAAGGATTTCATCTGGACTATCGCACTCTCATTTAACTTTAATAATCTTTCCTTTTGTGCCAACCCTGCCCGAATGTATTCCGCATTTAGATTTTCCAAATTGGCTAAACAAACAAGCTGGGCCACATCTGCATAATCACGAATATTGCCTTCTATTTTAGGATTTTTATCTCGCCATTCCTTTGCTGTCATGCTAAACAATGCCTTATTTAAAACATCTGCCTCATTTGCATATATAGTATTTACTTGAGTAGCAGAAATGCGGGCTGGAATAATATATTCTCTAATAGCATCAGTGTGAATCCGATAATTTATTTTAGTCAGCATTCTTTTCACATCCCAGCCAAGAATCAACCGTTCATTTTCATCAGCCTTAAGTCTTTGAAATTCTTTAATCAAGTACAATTTAAATTCTGGAGATAACCATGTAGCAAATTCAAAAGCGATATCCTTATGAGCAAAAGTTCCTCCATATCTTCCAGCGACTGATTTTATACCAATTGCACCGGTCTTTTGTATCCATTTTGAGGAAGATAAGATAAAACCATTAGAACCGGCCATATTTCTAATGTTACCGAATTCCGTAACATTAAAATTAGAATTGTGCATTTGCTCCCAGGAACCCATAAATTGAATGGTATATTTAGTAGAGAGCCAGTGAGCAATTACTATGCCTGTTGCCTCTAAATCCTTGAATTTTGCCATATCAGTCAAACAAATGTAATCATCATTATTTTTTGATAATCTGACATTTATATCAATATTTTGAATTTTTATAATCTTTGACATAGATTTTTGGATTAGAGTAATATTTACTCTCTTTCCTCAGAGTTTTTCTTATTTTTTAACAGTTCCACATTGAGACCGAGTCCTCTCAAATTGTTTAATAACACATTAAATGATGCTGGAATGTTTGGTTGTTTAATTCTTTCTCCTTTAACAATAGAATCAAAAGCTGCGGAACGACCAACAATATCATCAGATTTAATTGTAAGCATTTCTCGTAAGGTATATGCCGCCCCATGACCAAGCAAAGCCCAGACTTCCATTTCTCCAAATCTCTGTCCTCCGCCTTGGGCTCGTCCACCTAATGGCTGTTGCGTAATAAGTGAATATGGACCAATAGAACGCATATGAATCTTGTCTTCCACTTCATGATGCAGTTTTAAAATATACATATAACCAACGGCGACTTCCTGCTGAAAAGCTTCACCGTTTCGGCCATTATAAAGTTTCATTTTTCCACTTTCCTTAAAACCCGCTTTGACTAATTCCGCTTTTATTTCCTCTTCTGTGGCACCAGCAAATGGTGGCACAATGGCTTGATAGTTTAATGAGTTAGCTGCTAAACCCAAATGCAACTCTAAAATCTGTCCCAAGTTCATACGAGAAGGCACACCGAGCGGAGTTAAAATCATATCCACCGGCCGACCATCTGGCATATAAGGCATATCTTCTTCTGGTAGAATTTTGGAAATAACTCCTTTGTTTCCGTGACGACCAGATAGTTTGTCACCCACAGAAATACTGCGTAGTTCCGCCACTTCAATATGAATTCTTTTTATAATACCGCTTTCAAGTTTATCACCTTTCTCCCGGGAAAATACTTTTACGGACACGATCCTTCCCTTCTTTCCTCCTTCCAATCTCTTAGAAGTATCTTTCACATCTCTGGCTTTCTCACCAAAGATAGAACGCAAAAGTCTTTCCTCTGGTGTTAGTTGCGTCTCACCCTTTGGCGTAATTTTACCGACAATAATATCTCCCGGTCTGACTTCCGCTCCCACTCGCACCACACCGTCTTCATCCAAGTTTTTTAATTTAGCTTCACCAACATTAGGAATATCATGAGTGGTTACTTCCGGTCCCAGTTTGGTATCCCGAACATTGACCACAAACTCTTCAATGTGAATAGAAGTAAATTTACTATCTTTAACTAATTTTTCTGACAAAATAATGGCATCTTCATAGTTGGAACCAGACCAAGACATAAAAGCAATTAAAATATTTTGACCGATCGCAGTTTGTCCTTTATCGGAAGAAGAAGTATCCGCCAAAAGTTCCCCTTTCTTTACTTTTTGACCCAAAGACACAGCTGGTCGTTGATGAAAAACGGTAAAACTGTTGGTTCGAGAAAATTGAATTAGATTGTATTCTTTTTCCTTATCTTTTTCATTGGTTACTTTTATTTTTTTGGAATCCACATAAGTCACTTCTCCAGCTTCTTCAGCAAAAATAAGTCTGCCAGTGTATCGAGCCGCTTCTTCTTCAATTCCTGTTGCCACGAGTGGTGCTTGCGGTTGTAGACAAGGCACCGCTTGCTTTTGCATGTTGGAACCCATCAAAGCACGGTTAGCATCATCATGATTTAGGAATGGGATCATCGAAGTGGCAATAGAAAAAGCTTGATTGGTGGCAACATCCATAAAGTCTACTTCATTACTCTTAACAACAGTTGGCACACCATTAACACGCACCTCCACCTCTTCATCAATTATTTTTCCTTTAGCATCCAGATGGGTAGCGGCATGAGCAATTTTGAAGTTTTCTTCTTCTAAAGCATTCAAATATTTTATTTCATCTGTAATTACTCCGTGTTTTACTTTGACATAAGGTGTTTCAATCATTCCAAAATCATTGACCCGCGCATAGACGGACAAACGCAAAATCAAACCAATGTTTGGTCCTTCGGGAGTATGAATAGGACAAACCCGACCATAGTGTGAAGGATGAACATCACGAACTTCAAAACCGGCCCGTTCTCTGGTCAAACCACCCGGACCTAAAGCTGATAAGGTTCGCAAATGCTCAATCTCCTGCAAAATATTTTCCTGCGCCATAAATTGAGATAATTGGTTGGTAGTAAAAAATTCCTTGATTCTGGCTTGAAGTGGTCGCGGAGAAATAAAGTTTACTGGCATGGTAATATCCGGATCCACCGTGGACATTCGGTCCTGAATATTTCTCTTCATCTGGGACATACCGATGCGCACTTTAGCTTGAAAAAGTTCTCCCACAAAACGCACTCGGCGAGAACCCAAGTGATCAATATCATCTTCTACGGCATCCTCATCGTGATTGAGAGAAACAATTTTGGCAATAATGGTAAACAAATCATCCAGATTTATAGTCTTGCGCTCTAACTCTTTCCCCTCCAGAACTTTACTAAATCGTTTGTTAAAACGAAAGCGACCCACTTTAGAAATGTCATAACGATCCGTGTTAAAAATACCACTGATAAACTCTTTGGCATTTTCTGCTGTAGCCAAATCACCATCACGCAATCTTTTATAAATTTCTATATAAGAATCTTCAACCGTTTTGGCATGATCCTTGGCTAAATTAAGCTCCATCGCTTTTTGCACTTCTTCATTATCTTTAAATTGTTCTACCATCTGCTTATCTGTCGCCCCTAAAACACGCAAAAGTGAAGTAATAAAAAACTTTCTCTTTTTATCTATTTTGACATAAATTAAATCATCAGCATCAGATTCAATTTCAATCCAGACTCCGCGCGCTGGGATTATTTTGGCCCCAAAATATCGTTTACCCTTAATTTCATTAGTAGTAAAAAACATACCGAAGGAACGAGCCAGCTGTGGCACAATCACTCTTTCAATACCATTGATAATAAAAGTCCCATGATCCGTCATTAGTGGGATATCTGTCAAAAAAATTTCCTGTTCCTTCTCAGTAGAAAGTATTTTATTCTTTAATTTGACCTTAGCCGATAATTTGCCTTCATAAGACATTTTATTATCTTTGGCATAATGTTCATCATATTTAGGTTGGAGAATTTCAAAAGAAGAAAAAGAGAGCTCAAACTTCTTTTCCGCATAATCTTTGATCGGAGAAAATTCCTTAAAAACTTCCGCCAAACCTTTTTCCAACAACCACTTAAAAGATTCCGTTTGGTGGGATACTAAATTTGGTGGTGTGATAAGTGGGGCCTTGAACTTACCAAAATACTTTTTTTCTCTTTTAACTAATTTCATTTTTTTCTAAGGAAGTAAGAAACATTTGAATTTTTTTAGTCTGGTTGGGCCCGGACAAAAAAATTTAAATAGTTTTTACTTCCACATTACTAAAATAACAAAAAGAACACCTATCCGACTAAGGCGTCTTTAAAATGATAAAATTTTATCTTTTTCTTATGCTAAGCAAGTGGTTTTAAAAAACTACTAATCCTTTCCCCCAGAACTCAATCTTGCTAATGTAAAAGTTAGCCTATACTAATGTCTGTTCAATGTCAAGCAAGTTATCCACACCTCTCCCTTTGTGGCATAATTAAGTGAAAGTTAAGGATATTTAATTATCCCTTTAATTTTATTAAATAACGCTTGATTTATTAATATAGCTTCTCTGCTTACCAAGAATTTATTTGCTCTCCCTTTAGAAATTCCACACAAAGCACTTCCTTGTTTATATTTGTCCGTATCCCTTAAAAAATAAATTGAAACCGTTTTTGGGTCGTGAATAAGGCAAAAAGATGACTTTTTTAAGGCTGGTATCTTACACATATTTCCATCTGGTTTTTTAAATTTACAGTTCATCTGATTTCCTAATAGCTAAATCTTCCACCTTTTTTCTATCTGAATGTGAGAAAAAACTAGATTCTACAGTTTTCTTATGCTTCCTTTGGTCAAAAGCAGAACGAATATACGGTGTAAAACCGCGATTTGTTTCATCTAACAATGGCATTTCTTCCCTTATCTCGTTCTGTAGTTTCCTTATATCCTCAAAAAACCCGTAAAGAGCCTTTCTGTGTTGTCCAGTTATAATATCGTCTCCACAGAAAAAAGTTATATCATTTAACCCATATGAGCCAAAAATATAAAAAGCATCAGCCTTAGGAACATTACTATTCCAAATAGGTTTTGATTGGGATTTTGAAGAAAATTTGATTTCTAGTGGAATCACTTTTTTGTCCGTGAATATAATATAATCGGGAAATTGCTGTGAACCGTACGGTTGATAAATGTAAGACCGTATTAATTTTTTATTTGGAATATTTATAAAATTGGTAGCTAATTTATCTTGAACATGATTTTTAATAGCTTTCCATGAAACTATATCAATATCCTGTTTGAGAATACGTCTAAAACCAAGAGACATATTTAAATAATTAGCAATACGGTCCTCAAAATCCTTGCCTAATTTAGCATTTAAATAAGAACTTTTGTCTGTTTTCAAAGATAAAAAAAGTTTATTAAGCATATAATTTGTTATATTCATTTACTACATCTGCTTTTCCAAAACCATAGATAGTTGTATTTTTTCTTGCTAAAGATATAAAATCTAGACTCATTAATCTCCGTTTAATCTTTTCATTTATAGCTTTAAACATTATCCATTGTTTATTCCTCTCACATTTTTCTGCTACTGTCTCTCGTCTTGTATAATCCTCATAACCCTGTCTTGGAACAGCAAAATCCCATTCTTTATTAAAAAATTTTAATGCCCCTGGTGTATTATTATATTGATAAATTTTAAAATCATGATGCTCAATTGGTGGTGAAGTTAAGATTCTAAGGTTTTTTCTTCCCATGTCAAGTCTAGTCCAGATTTGAAAATTACAACGAACCATGCGCTCCTTACCATCTGGTGTATAAAAAGAATTATCTTTAAGTTCAAAATCTCTTATTAATTTAAAGTCTTTATTTAATTTGGAATGTACTGAATACTTTTTAAATTGTCTTGGTACAATAAAAGCAATTATATCTGTCATTAGAGCGGCATGATTAAAAAAATCAATAGCAAGCTTAGAACGATGTCCGAATGGTGGATTACCAACAACTACATATTTTTGTTTTAAATCTTCCGGATACCAATTTAAATAATCATGTTTAATAATTCCTTCGTGTTCAATACCTATACATTTTAGTGGATCAATATCAATACCTATTCTCCTGTCTTTTGGAAGAACTTGATAAAAACAACCGCAACCAGCCGATGGTTCAATAAATTTATATTTTTTCAAATTAATCCCAATATCTTGAGCTAAATTCTGAAACTCATCAAAACATTCCTTAGCAATATCTGGTTTAGTATAAAATTGATCTTTCAATTTATAAGCCATCATATACTAAATATTATACCAACTTACAAAAACTTATACAACACTTATATTACCACGATAAACATCATTGCTGATACTTATCCCCATTTTGTACTTGACAGAAAAAACAGGGTATGCTATACTTAAAATACAAATTAGAGGTGTGGAAAAAAAGTAGTCATTTTTAGAACATATCATTCATTTGTGCTTTAGTAGTTAATCTAAAATCAATGACCGGTACAATTAAGAAATTGGTCTCTGAGAAAGGTTTCGGTTTCATCACCGGAGAAGGCTTAGCGAAGGATTTATTCTTCCATAGCAATTCTCTTTCAGGTGTTGCTTTCGCTGACCTTCGAGAAGGAGATGCTGTCTCATTTGACACGGAAGAGACCCCAAAGGGCCCAGCCGCTGTTAATGTGATGAAGGCATAATTTCACACGGCTTTGCGCCGTAGAAATTCTAAACAAAACCACCCCGAGCTTAGATGCTAGGGGTGGTTTTGGTTTATATATAAGAGAAACCACCAGTAGTGTTTCTCTGCCCACTAATAAAGCACGAGTTGCTTCATCTGTAAGCCCGCAGGTACAAGAGTCGTTCGCTCGCCGCTACTAAACCCCTTACAACTGGTGGTTAGCTAAACCTTTGCGTTCGAAACGCTAGACGACCCGGTGCCAATCAAGTCGTCAGGTAATTTAATGGTAGCATAAAAAATAAATTTACTCTACTATTTCTTAAAAAACCAAAAAATATTTAGAAATTCTTGAAACCCCCACAACAACATTTGATAAGCGACCGCTTATCAAATGTTGTTGTGTAAAAAGACCAAAAAGAACAACTTACCCGACAAAAAATTACAAATCAAAATACTCCCGTACCGTTTTGTCATTCTCTATCCTATCCACAATTAAATACAAAACATCCTTACCGATTTCAAAATCGGCTTTAATCAAAGTTATCAAATCTTCACAATCATATGGAAAAACCCAAACACTTTTTTGCAATTTTATAAAACCAATATCAATAAGGGTATTCCTTATCTTATCTCTTAAATATTTTCTTTCTTCTTTTATATCAAAAATTATTATTCGCCACTTTTTATCCCATCTTTTTGGTTTAGCAACCTTGAGACTTTTTCCTTCTAACCTACCCAAAAACGATTTACCTTTTAGTGTTAATTTCAAAAAACCATCTTTGTATTCCAAAAAACCTTTATTCACTAACTTTCTTCTAGAATAATTAATGGACTCTCTTTGGCTTCTTTTAATTGCCTGTCCTTTAATAAATTTACCGAATATCTGTAAAACATTTGGCGCCACAGCTGCCACTCCAAGCAAACCAGCTACCGCAACTGTCCCCAAAATCGCTTTTTGTATTTTTCCAACCCTAATTTCCTTCCTTAATGATGCTTCTAAGGTCCCCATATCTTAATATTAATTCGTAATTTATCTTATCATACCAAATTTACTATAACAACATTTAGTCAGCGACCGCTTATCAAATGTTGTTATCAAAAAATTATGTAATACCATATCGTTGACCTCAACAAGATGGTTGTGAAAATCTTTTTAAACAAAGACATCCCTATCACTATAAAGTCTTAGTAATCAAATTCGGCGAAGTGGGGACGATTTT
>Ga0208246_1000311_pt1 | contig 42139 bp, 27 predicted proteins | sample RifOxyD2_FD_184039 | JGI IMG/M metagenome (GOLD analysis project Ga0208246, IMG submission 184039) | Soil microbial communities from Rifle, Colorado - Rifle Oxygen_injection D2 (SPAdes) | ecosystem: Environmental > Terrestrial > Deep subsurface > Rock core/Sediment | place: Rifle, Colorado... | reverse complement strand
CCAAGCACCAGACGTGTTTGTTGCCGGGGCGCGCGGGTCGGAGCGGCTCTTTGCAAAACTTGATACCAATAATGCTTGGTATAATTCATTGCGCTACCCGCACCCCCATCGTCCTCAGAATAAGTCTTCCAATAAATGGACTCAAGAAGAATGGGCAGGGGTCCATGCCGACAAGGCATTCTGGAGAAACCAGACTATCGTGGTGTGGAACCCCGCGAATGATAGGGCAGTACGCGTGCGTCCTGTGGACTATGGACCAGCGGGCAACAAAGATGAGCCGGCAGATATCGATCTGTCGCGGGCAACATATATGTACCTGAGCGGGGGGAATACAAAGAGTAACTTAGTGGGATTGCGTGTTGGATTTGCGAGCGAGCCCTGGTGGGAAAATGGGCCTTGTTTATAGCGCTTTCTCCACTATTGACTTTTACAGTATATAATGTACAATACATAACGAAAGGAGGGCCGTCATGCGCATGCTATTGCTGGCCCTTTCGTTGGTTCTTTCGGTGTCGGGGGTTTGCCTTGCCGATACTCATTCGGCAAAGGCACAGAACGAAGCTGATATCGCGATGTACCTCGGTCTCATCGCCGGCGCACCTACCGATCCACATCTGAACTTTCAGATGTGGGAGGAGCTGCTCCGGCGGAAGCTGAGCGCGCTTGGGCGTTCGCTTGAGAGTGTCGGCACGAGCGAGAAGGCGCTCGTGCGAGCGCGGCTCGCGCACGACAGGCTCGCTGTGAGTCATATCTGCGTGGAGGCGGAGCTCGAGGCCTACCGGCAAGAGCTCATGAAGTCGGTCGCGCGCAGTAGAGCGCCGACCGCACCCCTCCGAGCGCGCTGACAACCTCTCGCACTCACCCCCCCCATCCCCGCAGGCCACCCGGCCTGCGTTTGTTTTTTCATAACTTGGTTATAAACAGTTTTGCGTATCTCTTTCGGGTGAGCTCGGCTATACTAAGCATACCTCCGCTTCTCCTATGCGCTACAAAATTATCCTCGCCCTGCTTTTACTTGTGTTTGTCGGGTTGGTTGCTTCTGTGGTGACGCATCTGCCTGTAGCCAGGGGGCAGTTGTCTGCGAGTGCCGCAGCACTCTCTTCTATTGTGGAAGCCCCGAATCTGAGCCTCGGAACATCTGGAAGTTCTTTTGCAGCTGCTGCCGCTACCCCGGAAGATCGCATCACGTTGCCACCTACTGAGGGGGAGACTCCTGTTATCGCACAGCCCACACTCGATCGCACAACCGCTGCCGTCGCCGCCTTCAGGCGGCAACTGCAGCCCGTGAAGGGTGCGGTACAGTATCGGGCAAGTCAGACACAGTCGGTCACCAGGGTAGAGGGCATGGACATGAATCTCTCTCTTGATATAAGTCCGACGCCTAGCGCCACGTGTGGGGATCTCTATGCGTGGAACTATACTGATGGCGTTGCTCAATTTGGACGGGTAGAGTGTGCGGCAGACGGAGTCCCAAGGCGACAAATCGTAGAAAGACATCGCTTCGTGGCTTCACCGGTCGGGAAGGTGTACTTCCCAAATTTTGTAGTAAAGGGAGAGTCGTACGTGCCAGATCATCCTTTCGTCATTCTCCCGGTTGCAAAGCGTCCACTCTTCGCGATAGTGAAACCGGCGGAGACGCTCTCTGTCTATACCACCAGACGTTTTCTGATCCCACTTTCGATAACAGAAGACACAACGTATCCGCTCTCCTACACTGACACCGCAACCGGCAGAAAAGTAAACGGTGTTATCGCGCGCGTTTTGGCAGCCGATGGCTCCCTTGTGTCCGAAAAGCGTACCGGTGTGTGGGCAGATAAGCCCGAGGTGCAGCTGCAAGCACCCGCTCAGCAGGGCGACTACACGGTAGCTGTTGAGCTCATTGACAGTGCGAGCGGCGGCTTTATCTTGCCGGCGCCGGTGGACTCCATGCCGTTTACTGTCCGCTCGGTGCCCCAGCTTAATCTCGCGGTAGTTTCTGACGGTCCCCAGATGGTCATGAGTCGCGTTCGCACCACCGGCGCACCACTCTCTCCGGAAGCTGCCTTGCGTCGGTTTGCCCTCACGGTGCGGGGCGCGTCGGAAGAGGCCCCGCTGACTCCCTATTTGCTGCTCTATAAAGATGGTAGGGCTGCAGACTTTTCTCTGAGCTTTGTGAAGTATGGTAGACAGAGCTGCACAGCATTTCCTTGTGACGTGCCCGTAACCATAGATACGACCCCACTCGTAACACCAAGAGAGAGCACCTACGGGACGTATGCATATCATTTGGTAATGAGTGATACCGAAGGAATTCGTACACAAGATTTGGGAACTGTTTTCGAGCTTACGCTTGAGCAAGCGAGCCCGGACAAATTCTTCATCGGCCCATTCGATCGGTCAGTCGCCGCCCGGAATGCTTTTATAAACGAACTAGGCACCACTCATGGGGCGGTCTCCGTGCAAGGAACTGATCTTGCCGGCAACGATGGCGCCGTGCCGCTTATACTTGGCGTGGACCTGACGGCTGTCCCTGAGCTGCGATGTGCTGAGCGGTACTATTGGAGTTTTACCGACGGCGAGGCTGAGACGGGGACTATCCGTTGCGATGCTTCCGGTGTGCCAGAGCGCACGCTGCGGATAACCCATCGCTTTGCCGCTGCAGATAAAGCATATATTCCATTCTTCTCTATCGGTAGCTATCAGTTTGTCGTCGGTGCATCCATCGTCGTGCCCCCCTCGGGAACCGTGCTTGCAATTCGCATAGGCGAGGGGGTGAAAGAGCAAGCGTACAGCAATCGTCCTTTTTCTCTACAGGTCCACACGGAGGAAGAACCGCCATTTCGGACATCGTACATTGAAGAAACCTCAGGTAGCCGGGCTCAGGGAATTATCTACCGCTGGTACGTAGTAAAACAAGGAGATAGCCGCACGCTACTTACCGAAACAAAGGCCGGAATATGGAAAGATACTCCCGAGCTACTTCTGCAAGCTCCAGAGGATCCAGGTGCGTACGAAGTGGAGATAGAGCTCATGGATAGCCAGAGTTCGGGGCGGATCTACCCGGCTGTTACGACCACACATGCGGTCACTGTTGTTCCGCTCCCGGAACTTTCCTATGCAGTTGTGCGGGACGGCCCTGCGGCGGTGACTGCAGTCGTTCGCGAGACTGGTGAGCTGGAATCACCCGTGAGTGCGGTTACGACACTCACCCTCACGGTGAGCAACACGGGAACGTATACCGGCGCCGTTGTTATTGCTCCAGTCATCTATCGCGAGGGCAAAAAACTTGCTCAGAAGCTGACTCCAGTACACTTTGCATCAGTACGGTGTACGGTGTTTCCGTGTTCAAGTACGGTATCAATTGATACGACGCCCTTGCTTTCACCTGATGAAAGTAGTTACGGCATCTACGAGTACCACGCTTTTGCTTTCGATGACGAAGTGCCCGCCGCCCCTCGTTTTCTGGACCTCGGACCCGTCTTTAGCTTCACGCTCGCAAGGCCGCTTTCGCCTGACCTTGCCATAACTTTCACTGGCCTTGCTCCCGAAGCAGCTATAGCAGGCGCGTCTGTGGTGATAACGGGGACTGTGCAGAATAGTGGCAACACAGAGATGCGTGGAGTATACGCACGCCTGCTCACCGATGCGGGGGCGGAGCTCGCTCAAAAAGACCTCGGGGCACTTCAGCCTGGCGATAGCCAAGTAATTGAGTTTACTCAAGCATTTCCCACTGCCGGCACAAACCTTCTTGTTCTCGAGGTACAAAGCAGTGCAACACCTCTTGCCCGTGAGCAGAATCAAACAAACAATCGCACAACGCCAGTGCGCCTGGTGGTGAGTCCGGTGAACGAGGCTCCCGTGGTAGTGGGCGCAACTGCTCCACAAGATAAAATCATTGAGGATAAAAAGTCGGCTCCTTTCACCTTCGTCGCTAAGGATAGTGATAGCGAGACCATTACCTGGAAGATCTCGTGGGGAGATGATAGCCCCGTTCAAGTGTTTGAGAAACGTCCACCGTCAATTCTTCCGTGGGGGGAGCCTGATCCAAATACGTGCACATCACTAGGAACGCTCCTGCGGGAGATCACCTCAACCACGTGTACTCTCGAAAGTGATCACATATGGAGCAAGCCGGGCCAGTATACAATAACGATTACTGCAAGTGATGGTGAGCTCGAAACGACAAGAACGCTCTCGGTGGAAGTAGCGTCTGCCACTGAGCGAGACCTCCCGAGAAATGATCCCTTGCCGCCGGTGCTCCTCCAGGATTTCGAGACAAGTGCCGGAGATGCGGTGGTGAACACGAATGCTGCGTATGTGATTTCCGGAAAAGCGAGTGGCAAGCTGACGTTTAGTCCCTCTGGTGCAACATGGCATAATCGGACCATACGGGTCCTGCGCACTGACTGGTCTAAGTATCGGTACTTGCACTTCTGGATCTATGCGGACGAAAACAATCCGACGGCTGATTTGCCGCAGTTGCGCCTTGACAATGTGTATACAGGGGATGCGGGAGGTGCCTTTGATGGTAAACGTGGCCGATATGAGCGGCGTGACTACGGACTGAAGATGGGGGGAGGACAACACGTAACGATTGATCTCGGCAGCTTCACATCACGAAAACACACTTCGGATGTGCTTTTCTATTTCTACAAGCCATGGTATCCGAAGACGGGAAATAAAACCTATGTCTACTATCTTGACGACATGCGCTTGAGCCAAGAACCACTTCTCGTGCAGCAAAAAACACCAGCGCGACTGGCGGCTCCGACAGTGGAGCAAGCCGCAATTCCAGATGGTGTTGCTTTGTCGTGGTCTGGCGTGCCTATGGCAACAGATTACGTCGTGCACTACCCAGGTGTTCCTGGTCTCGGCGATGTGGGGTGGGAGCACGCAGCCTACAAGTCGGTACGCGTGTCCACAACTAGCTATCGTCTCGGAAGCCTGGCCCCCGGTACCTATACCATCTATCTCTCTGCTGTTGATAGCAAGGATACGACACGTGCTTCCGAGCTGGTGTCAATACTCGTGACCATCCCCGAAAAGCCGAAGATTGTCTTTACCGACGTTGTCCCTCATGTGATTCCCCAGGGGGCTGTCTGGGTTATCTGCAGGACAAGGGGGGCTGTAGACCCTGCCCGTATCCAAGCATATGCCCGCGATGCTCAGGGTGACTACGTGAAATTCAGTTACACCTGGGGTAGTGCTAGTGGTGCCAGTCATTTCGGTGGTTTGCCCTCGGTAGACACTACTCCAATGACACAACGATGGACCTTCGGTTGTAGAGAGATTGATGTTACTGGTGCTCACGTTATGGGGGGCACGTATCTTGAGCGAGACGCGCGATGTGTTGCGAGTCGCGGCATTGACCCACGTGATCCTGGGCGTGAGCGAGTCTGTGCTGACCATAGCGAGTTGCAGGCGATCCAGGCGAGCGCCATCCCTCAGGTGGAGATGGTGCCCTTGCCCAAGGCGGTGGTCGGAACACAAGTTACTCCAGTGGTTACGCCACTGGAGACGTCTCTCATCTTGGATGCATCTGCCGGTATTGATGTTGGGGCGATTAATACGAAGCTACGTAGTTATGTGGATCGCTTTGCTCGGTTACCGACCATTGAGGCAAAAAACCAACTCGGCGGACAACTCTTTGAGGTGCAATTTACTGCCGCTCATGCAGTGGGAAACATCGTGATGAAGATCGGGAACGATACATTCCCGAAGGATCGTGACATCGGTCTTTCGCTGAAGCTGCTCGATGCTGCTCAGATTGAACAAGAACTCCCGGTTGGATCATTGCCGCAGGGTTTTGCGCTCGTAAAGAATCTCGTACTTGATGTTCAGGTAACCCCTTCAGGCACAGGTCCCTACCAGCTTGTAAAACCAGTAGACATCTCCTTTACGCTCACTCCTGCCGCAGGAGCTGACCTTCCTTGGGAGCCCGGTACTGTTTCTGTCTATCGTAAGACAAATGGGATGTGGGAACCATTCTGCCTGCCGCCAGGTGTCACGAGTGCGACAGGTCGGCCATGCGTTTTCGGTGCCGAGTGGTTGCAATCAAGTAATTTAATTACCATGCATATGGGAAGTGTGCATCCAGCAGATTACGGCCTCTTTGCCCTCGTGGGCAAGCCGAAGCCAAAGCCGCTCCCTGCCGCAGTACTTCCCGTGCGTTCTAGTATGGCAACTATTCTTTGCACAGTACCACTCTTCAGAAGTTTTTGCGCAGAGTAATGTTTTTGCACAGCAGCAACTCTCACTACGCTATTTTTCTTGCTATACTAGAAACATCATGCAGGCGTACTTTTTTCGTTTTCTTGTAGCTTTTTTGATTAGCGGAAGCCTTCTTATTCCTGGACAAGCGTCCGCCGACCAACTTTCGGACCAGTATTGTCCAGCCGGGACAACTTTCCATTGGAGCACCGGGAGGGCACATCCCGGCGACAGGTGTGGTGATGCGTGGACGAAGAGCTACGAATGCCGTCGCTCGGGAGTTAGCGTCAAAAAGGGTCTCTACACCTTCCCTGGTAAGAATGATGAACTTTGTACACCACAGTATCCCCTTACGTTCGAGCTACTGAGCACTTCGGGGAAAAGTACAGTTCCTGCGGGCGCGAAAGATGTACAGGTCGCTTCAGTGCTCGTTGCTGCAAACGCGGAGAATGCTGACGGCGTGCGGGTCGAGCGTTTGTCCGGACTATTTTCTGGGGCACCGGACGCTCTTACTGAGTGTGTTTGGCAATCAGACGGTCGTGTCCTGAGTGACACCTTTACTCCTGAGGTGGGTGTACAAACTACTGACTTCCGTACCCCACTCTTGGTGCTTCCGGGGAAACGCGTCCCTTTAGCTGTTTCTTGTGCGGTGGCTGGGGACGCTCTTGGAAAAAGTTACCAATGGGGGATTGAGCTCAATGACCAGGGAACGGTACTCATGGGGAAAGAAATTCTCCCTCCTCGTGTTCTTGTTGGGCGGCGGCCAGACGGGAGACCTGGCACGAACGGCGTACGATTTACGGTCATCAGTCCCGAGATCTCCCGCGACCAAGTTCTCTACAGCAAAGATGTAAGGACGAACCCTGCGTCCCGAGAGATTGCGTCCGACTCAAGCGTCGCTGTCTCTGTTGAAGTAAAAAATGACGGCGCAACAGTATGGTTGCCGAACGCGTACGCGCTCACACCGGCAAATCAGCTTACGAGGACATGGATGGGGGATGTGGACCGCGTACCCCTGCGTAGTATCGTACAACCTGGTGCATCCACCACCTTTACTTTCCTGATTCGACCTCCAAAAAACATGAGTGATGCTCGCGCACACTTGAGTTGGTTCCTAGAGCGAGTGCGCGAGCCTCGCTATTTGTTGCAGGATGCTTCGCTGCCGAAGCTCGCTCTTCGCGTTGTGGAAGAGCCTCACGCCCCGCAACCCCCTGAGGAGCCCGCCTCCCCGAGCATTCGCGAGGCTTTCGTTTCTTTGTTCGTGGGAACGCCGGAGCCATCCGTCGTTGTTGTCCCCTCGGAACAACAACCTGCCACTCCTGAGCAGGTGGCGCCAGTAGATAGTGCGCCCGCTCCTGGAGAGAACATTCCAGCGGTATCTCCGGGAGAAAATCCCACTACTCCCCAAGAAGAGCAGCAGGGACAAGCATCTTCATCGGGAGTGCAAGATGTAGGGGCTACCAGTACGTCCCCACTACCGGTGCTTGATGGCGTACTCGATCCCATTGAAGCAGTAACGCGTATTCTCCAAGAGCTGTTTGCGCTCGGCGGCGAAGCACGGCGCGACTATCCGAAGTTGCGGGAGCAGGTACGAGTAGCAACAGAGCAGTTTTCGAGCCTTACCCTTGCTGCAAAAAAATCAACACTCGAGAGACAACAGGGGGTCATCGAGATGCTCTTTCCCGTGGGGAGGTTTGCGGTTCGCATCTCTCCACAATCAGTTGTCGGCGACTTCAGTATTGGTGGCGACATCTTTCCACCGGAGAAGATCGTAGAAGAACTCGCTCTCCACCCCCTCCCGACGGACTTTAAGGTGGTTGGTGAAGTGCTCATGGGGGAGATACACGTCGTTTCCAAGGATGTTCCAGCGACACAAGTCCTGAATCAGCCAATTGAGGTTGAAATCTATTTTGAAGATAAGTCGATGCAGGGATGGTCGTGGGATCAAAGCAGTCTCTGTGTGTATCGTGCGGGAGGGGCGATGCCCGTTGATCAGGCCCTGCTCGCTCGCTGTCCGACGGAGAATTCTTCGTGGCGACCTCTTGAAAACGTGCGGGTACAGACCTTTTCTAAGAACTTAATTGTGGTGAGTGTGCAGCCCTCGGACATGGATTTAGGCACCATTGTGCTCGCGGGGAAGCGGCTTCCTCTTCCAGAATCACCCCAGTCAGCCGTTCCTTCCACTCCTCTCGAGTCACAACACACCAGTGCTGCGGCCCCTCTTTTCCGAGCATCGAATGCAATTGCCTCTATTGCCTGCTCTTGGACCTCTTTCTTCGGCTGGCCGCTACCTCGTGCGTGTGAGTAGTGCCCTTGAACATTTACCAAGAATCTACCAGGAGACATGGTGGGGTGGATAATTCTCTTCAGTTTCGTGGGCCTAGCTGCTATACTCTAAGCCAATTAATCATTAACACTAGAAGCCGCACGGGCTCGGGTAATTCTATGAAAAAATTTCTGTTAGGAGGGATTGTGCTCAGTGTCCTTTTTGTGCTCTCGGGAAATGCTGTTTTTGCCGAAGAGACGCAAATTACAGAGGACCTGGAGGCCGGATCGGCCAACAAGGAACAAATAACACTTTTACAAACGATACTATTAAACGATGTAGCCGTACAAAACTACTTGGACAGCATTGACGCAGCGAGTGGTGTCGCTGTCCGCGCCAACATCCAGGCGTTTTTAGGTACCTTTGGCCCCAAGACGACGAGTGCCCTGCTCGAATTTCAACGCGGCCACCTTACGGAGATTAAGCGAACGGGTCAGCAGTGTGCTTGGTTGACGGGGCAGTCGGTAGCGACAGGTATTGCCGGGCCGTGTACTCGGGGGTACTTAAACGAGCTCCTTAGGCATATTCTCGACCTAAGATACCGAGTGGAAAAAGTGCCGCGCATCACTCTTGCTGCACGAGTTTCATCGGGACCGGCGCCGCTCTCAACTGTTTTCTCGGCTCGGTTTGCTCACCTGAGCTGTGGTCAGCCTCTCGTACTTGAGACTTCAGTGGGTGGCAACGAATCGCCTATCTATGGTCGTACTGACGCGGGACAGTGCGATGATGAGGGCATGGCCGAAGCATGGCAGACTACGTATACGTATAGGAATCCCGGCACCTATCAGGTAAAGCTGGTCCACGGTACAGGTGCAGACACTTTGGAATCGAACACGATCACCGTTACCGTGACCCCAAATCCGGCCGACGTCTACGATCGACTTGATATTAACCGTGATAAGAGTATTGATGTTGCGGACGTGCAGACACTGGTTAATGTATCGCTTGGTTCGGCCAGCTGCCCCGCCCTGAGCGTCTGCGACTTGAGTCGTAATGGCACGGTTGGCCAGGAAGACGTAGATCAGGTGGTAGATGCTGTGCTCGGTACGTCCACGCAGCTTGCCACGGCGTATCCTCACTTTAACTACAACGGTGATGCGTATGTGAATGGAGATGACGTGGGCGTGCTCGTCGACATCATTCTTGGGCGCACTTCGGTATGCCCGGTGTCCAAAAACTGCGATGTGAATGCCAGTGGCTCGAGTGTGCCGACGGTAAGTGATGTTCAGTTTTTGATTAACATCATTACCTCTTCTCGCAACGGAGGGATTGCTCGCGCGCAGGTGCAGTATCCAAATGGCAGCGAAGACCTTATTTGGGGAGAGCGGGCCGTGATCCGCTACACGCTCGCCAATAAGAATGTGGAGATCTCGGCCGTAAATGTAAATACCGGAACGGTAACTCGTCTGACGGGCGTGACACCAAGCGCCACTGTCTACGACTGGTCACGAGCTGGATTTTACACCGATGGTAGTGGACGCGAGCAGATGCTCATGCAAGGTAATTATAGAATTCGAGTTTGCGAAGCGGACGCGCTTTTCCGCGGCATCACTACGAACTGCGATGAAAGCGATCAGCCGTTTATCCTGCGCGCCGCTAATGGCTTGGGTGTAGCACTTTCTCTGCGCGGACAATTGGCGTCAACAGCTACTATTGAAGTACCTGCCGGCGAAGAGGTGTCGTTGCCATTGCTCGCAGTAGTGCGAGGTGGCGTTGGTAACGGACAGTACGTGCTGAGTTCTGCGCAGACGGGTACTGGTCTCACTGTTTCTTTGCCGAACCCTGTCCTTACCACGGGAAGCCAAGAAAAAGAGATCACTGCAACCCTGCGTCTGGCCTCAAACATTGCTCCGGGTACAACCTTCCCGGTGACAATCAGTCTCTATCCGAACGGCTTTCAAGGGCAGTCGAATGTGGCGCATGGCAGTGTCACGCTTTCAGTAAAAGCGGCAATTTCACCGGTGCCTGTTGTGCTCTCACCAAATGGAGGAGAACGATACACTCTTGGTCAAAACACGGCACTGCGGATCAAGAGGCCGCAAGCACGAGTGTACGCTATCGAGCTGGTGGCCCTCGATAGAACCACGTATCCTCTTTTCAATGTCTCTGATGCAAACACGCCGGCAGGAGACTTCAGCCTTACCTGGAGAGCTGGTTATTACGGTGACTCCCGAGATCAGGTGGTTGCTCCGGGGCAATACAAAATACGGTCATGTGTGACCGTGCTTGCTACTGGTGGGCTAAAAACAGATGCATGCGACGAGAGTAATGCTGCATTCACGCTTGTTGCTGCGTCAGCGGCCATGAAGGCCTGGCAGCCAGCTCCATCGGGGTGGGGCCCGGCGTATTGTAACGAAGGGAACAGATATGCCGGCCCACGGATTTGTTCCGCTCCAACGGGCCAAGTGCTCACAGGAGAAAGTTGTTCTGCCTACGCAACTGGACTTGTGGTGAAGACAGCTTACAATATTGCTTCGAATTACAAGTGTACCGACTCGTCTCAAGGAGAATCATCTACGTTTACTCTTCGTCTTGATGCTGCAACGCAGCCGACGACGGTCATCGCGGGGGCAATCGATGCGCAGCTGGCTACTTTTGTTGCGGAGAACAACGTCAATGATGGCACTGCAATCTCGGCACTGGGTCTTACCCTCGGTGGAACGCTCGCGCCTTCAGATCTCACGTCGTGCACCGCGCGTATGGGAAATGGGACGCGCTTGAACACCGGCAGTAACCTGCTTAATCCTGCCAGTCGGCAAGTGACACTTCGCTTCGACTCACCTATGACTGTCCGGCGAACACCAAATGGCGGCATATTCTTGCGGTGCAATATAGCGGCGAGCGCGCAGGGAACGGTGGCGTGGACGCTCACCGGCGTAACTTCTTCCGGACCATCGACTGCAGCTGGGGCCCTACCGCTCACCGCGCCAACCGTAACGGTTGTTCCATCCGGCTCGTTTGCAGTGGCGCTCGGCTCTGACTCTCCCGCGCGTCGAGACGTCGCTGCGGGGACCTCAAACGTACTTGCTCTGCTCCTCAACTTCCGTGCCGGAGATGAACCCGTTTCCGTGGAGAAGATTGGGCTCGTCTTAACTGCCGGCAACCCAAGTGATGTTCTCAGTGGAAAAATTTATGATGGCGCAACACAGATCGGTAACCTCGTGTTTACCGGTGGTTCACGGTTTGCAACATCAACTTTGAGCGGGACGCTGCTCGTACCTGCGAACACGAGTAAACTCATTTCGGTCAAGATTGATCTGGCAGAGGCGAGTGTTATCGGTCAAGCGCACCTTGTCGCTATTGACTGGAGCGGTAATCCAGAAGGCACCACCGGTATTGGGGTAAACTCCGGTATGACCATTCGCGCCACCGGTCAACCAACCGCAAGCGCTGGCATTAACGTTACCGTGGAGGCTCAGCAAGCTGGGGCAAAGACATGGCAACCATCCGCGAATGGCTGGGGCCCTGCTTACTGTAACGAATCCAACAGATATGGCGGCCCTCGCATTTGTACATCACCATCCCGTCAAATTCTTACTGGGCTTGACTGCTCTGCCTATGCAACGGGGTTGATCGTAAAGACAGCGTTTGAAACAGGCTATAACTTCAGGTGCATGGAGAGTACTGGTGCAGTGCAGCCTGCAACCATCTCACTTACTGCTCCGCAAGACAGTACGGAATTCAATTTGAGTCAGCCGCTTACTGTTGCTTGGGCGGGTTCTCAGATTACTGCAGTAACCATGCAGTATAAAAAGCAAAACACTGATGCCACCTGGCCGACGGCCTGGAGTGATGGTCCTACAAACCAGACGGCAGCTTCATTTGCTGCGGGCTCCGGGCTCGGCACGGAAGGATGGTATAAGATCCGTGTCTGCGCCGCAGCCGGAACTCCCTGCTCGGGAGAGGTGACTGTGCGGCGTTTCAACAGCGCGGCTACGGTGACGCTTACCTCGCCTGCGGCAAACCAATCGTTTACGCTTGGAACCCCCATTGTCGCTCGTTATACAGGTAGTAACGTTGTTGCAACCTCGGGCTATCGGCTTGATTACCGCCGTGATGGAGTGTATGCCTGGACGACGGCGCAGACTGCAATCTCTGGTGATCTGACACTCGCGACTACCGGTGCGGCATTTGCTGTAGGAAAGTACTACGTGCAGGTCTGTGCATTAAATGACCAGAATCTTGTCTATCCGATCTGCTCGAGCTCTGTTGCGGTACTGCTTGCCGATGCTCCTACTTACGGGTTTAGCGTGGCCGCCGACTCAGTAATCAAGTCTGGCGCCCTCATTACTGCGGCACGAGGAAGTAGTATCACGAGGAAAATCAAGATAGTGCTCTCTGGGAATACGGCACCGACTGTTGGCATATCCAACACCGGAATTCTCTCCACGGCTTCAGGAAATCCTTCTGATGGTGTCATGAACTACATTACCTGGAGTCCAACGACGGTAACCCCGACGACGGCTGGAGTAGAGGCGATGCTCACGATTGACGGAAGTCGGCTCTATGCTGGTGACTATACGATAACAACGGTCTTGCACCCAAGCCAGGGAAGCGATCAAGTACTTACGTTTACGCTCAGACTTACTGATGCGCCGAACCCAGTGCTTACAAAAACTTGGCAACCTGCCCCCGCGGCTTGGGGTCCGGCATACTGTGATAATAACCGAGCGGAACCAAAGCGTGGTGCAGGCAATACTATGTACGATGGGCCAAAAATCTCCGCCTGCTACACGCAGGGTCTTCGTAGCCAAAATCTAACGGGTCAAGATTGTGCTGCCTATGCGACTGGACTTGTTGTAAAGACTGGACTCGTACAAGGTAGCAACTATCGTTGTACGGAAGCGACGCAGTCTTCCCTCAATGCATCGCCCAATCTGGCGACGCTTCTTGAAGCTTTGCAGCAGCTTCTGCAATCGATGGCTACTAATCAGTAGCTACAACGTAGCCCCTGACAACAAAAGCGCCCCATGGGGCGCTTTTGTTGTCAGGGGTCAGCTGCAAGGAGTCATTTGGGATTGCGCGGCGGCGCTATTCCGTTGTAGTACCCCTTCATGCGTGGTATGATTTTAGCTAATTATTTAGCCGTAATATTCTCTCATGTACCCATCAAAAATGTGCTGTAGACTCACGGGACTCCTCTCTGTGGCCGTTCTTGTGTTTGCCTTTAGCTTCTTCGCGGCTCCCGCGCGCGCAGCCACAGCCTCTGAGTTACAAGCGCAGATTGATGCCTTGCTGGCCCAGGTAAATTTTTTGCAAGGTCAGGTAGGAACGTCGCCAAGTGACAACCAGGAAATGCTCATTGCCCGCTCCTGTCCCACACTGGTTGGCTTAAGCAGGGGCGCGCGCGGCATGACGGTGACGCTGCTGCAGAAATCACTTGTGGAGCTCGATTACCTTGAGGCCGATAATGTGAGCGGATTCTTTGGGCCAGTCACGCGTCTTGCGCTCATGCAGTTCCAGCGTGAAAATGATCTTTCGGTAACTGGCATCGTGGACTACGGCACCGCGAAACTGCTCGGTACTCGCGTCAGTAGTCAGTATCGCTTCTACCCGTTCTGCGAAGCAAGTACGAAAGCGCCCTACGTGGAGTCGCTTTCTCCTGCAAGCGGACGTGTTGGTACAAGAGTTTTTGTAAGCGGTACGGGATCAAATGGCGGTCCGCTCTTTGGTGGAGCGTATGACGTGCTTTTCGGTGGATATAACATCGGTCGCTTGCAAGAGGGTCCATCCACATGTACGGCCGAGGGTGTGTGCACCAAAGATCTTCGTAACTTCTTTACGGTGCCCCATGAGCTCGCGTACCATATCGTTTGTTTCCACAGTCCGTGTCCTCAACCCGCTGCTAGGTTAGTCACTGCGGGTGTGTATGGTGTCCAATTGCAGGCCGCCGACGGGCAGAAAAGTAACACGGTGAACTTCTCCGTTGCCGATGCAAGGGCGGCACAACCACCCGTCATTAGCGAGGTCGTCCCGGAATCAGCCTTGCCTGGTGCTGAGGTGATCATCAAGGGTCGGGGGATTCAAGTTGGGGATACCGTTTACTTGCGGTCACTCAACTATCGGCAGTGTTGTGACATCCCGTATGACCAAGCGGCTACCAAGATCATTGCCGTAGATTATGGCTCTGCGGACATTACTGTCGATGGTTATGCGTACTTTACAGTACCATCCACGATGACTCGTTTGGGGGGGATTGCCGGTGGCGCCTCGTCACCAGCCCCGATTGCCTCTGGGGCGTATGAACTCTCTGTAGTGACGAAAACCTTTACGCCGACATACAACAGTGAAAGTAATGCGGTGCGCTTTACCATCCCACCAAGACAATCACTGCCGCGCGTGAGCACGTATTTGAGTAGCCAGGGGCCAATCGGTTCGCGAACGGCTTATGTTGGGGGCTCCTACGAAGGCTTTGGTTACGCTGATGTGTGGGTGCGGTACGGCAGAACGAAGCAGCTTGAGCTCGGTATGGCTGGCAGTAGACACGTGGAAGGCGGCGGCGCTGGCGACTTTAACGTGCAACTTACTGGTTTGCAGCCAAGTACTCTGTACTACTATGAAGTACAGGGGCAAGAACAGCGATCAGGTGCGCCACTCGTGCGTGGTGAGACGCGGGAGTTTACGACTGCGGGGGAGGCAATGCCTACTATTTTGCGTACCTGGCAACCATCACCAGATGGGTGGGGCCCGGCGTATTGTAACAATCAGATAGACAACAGGAATTGGCTCCCGGCTGACCATGCGACTTATCGTGGACCGAAGATCGAGAGCTGCTATTCCCAAGGTTTGCAAGCACAAAATCTCACTGGCCAGGATTGTTCCATGTATGAAAATGGACTTATCGTGAAGACAGCAGTAGTAGTGGGATCGAATTATGTGTGTACCCCCCTGGGTGGATCTACCGCAGGGCTTCGGGTGACGGTGCCGAACGGAGGCGAGCAGTGGCAACTAGGGAGCGGGCACACGATATTGTGGACGCCCTATGATCCGGCACGTAACATCAATCGCGCCGGCACACAAGTGATTGCGTATCTCGAACAGTTGGTGAATGGTAGCTTCGTCACGGTTGGTCGCATTGTTGAATCCGGCAAGGCGTCGATCCATTGGGACGGAGATATTGACTCCTACGGCAACTACCCACAAGCGGGAAGTAACTACTATGTGCGTCTTGTAAATAGCGTGACGGGCGAGTCAGACCGAAGTGACCGTCCCTTTACTATCGCTCCACGGGGTACATTGACGGCACGATTACTCTTAAATGGCTCACACAGCGCCATGCAAAATGTCCCCTCCGCGGGCATGGACGTCACTGCTTCTTGGGTTTCGAATGCGTCTACGTGTAATGTAAGTGTTGGAGCTATTGCCGGAGCACCCCAAGATGAATACCAAAACATCGAAGGATTACTGCCTACCGGTTCACGAACTATTCGCGTCACCCCACGCACGCAAACAGTGACGCTGTGGTGTCGCGCAACGGCACCTGTAGAGGGGAGCGTGAATGATTCCATTGAATTTATCCCAAGCCAACCTTCGACCGGGCCCGCGAGCGTGCGCGTCATTACACCGAATGATGGTACCGTGAGTAGTTCCGCAGCGGAGGTTAACTGGGAGATGGCCAATCTCTCGCGTGTCTCCATTGCGCTCTATAAGAATGATGCTTCCTATGTCTGGCTTTCACGCGATGTTCCTGTTTCAGTACTGGGCACCACCGGTCGACTGGCCTTTAAGCCTACTGAAGTGCTCAACGCGAACGATCTCACCGCAGGATCAGTCTATAAAATCTATATCCTTGGAGTGAAAGCTGATGGTACCGGCACGGTTGAAGATAAGAGCGATAATCCCTTTGCTTTTGCTGCGCAAGGCACCCCATGGATTGGCAACTTCAGCCTTGGCTCGAATACGAACTGGGCTGTCGGTACGCAGCACACCTTCACGTGGACTGTCCGAGAACTCCCGTCGACGGCGAAAATCCATGTGACCTACTTTGATGCCAACTCTCAGGCATCTGCTTCCTATCCAACGACTATCACTGAACTCCCCGTGACGAGCACCGCATACACCTGGACACTGCCTACCTCTCTGCAGGCTGGTCATTCCTATGCGATGCGATTAAGTGTGATCGGTACGAACGGGACGGTGAGCGGTGTCCTTGCGGATACCGAGGGAAGTGGCCAAGTACGCGCTCTGCGCACATTTACGGTGCCAGGGAGCACTCCCGTATGCCCTCCGCCGCCATCGGTCTCCACCATCAACCTTACGAGGCCTGCAGCAGAGCAGCAGTTTGCACAAAATGAACCAGTCCCAGTCGCCTGGAACTACAACTGGTTGGATCAAACTCCGCCACCAGGCGTAAGTTGTCCGGTGTATAGCATCGCGAATCCTATGGCTCACGTGCAAATTAAACACACGAGCATGGGTGCCTGGGAGACGAAACAAGCGAATATCGGCGCCCTGAGTACGACGCTTGATTTCAGCTCCAATGCCCTTACTGGTGGCTACGATATTAGGGTGTGCACCACGTCAGACACGGTGTGCTCATCGCCACGCCGTATCACCATCAATCAATCTGCTGTTGCTCGCATTGTGTTTACGGATGTGATCCCGCATGTGATCCCCGAAGGGCCAGTATGGCTGATCTGTAAAACCCGAGGGGCGGCAAATTCTGCGAACATCAAAGCCTATGCTCGGGATGCGAGCGGTACCTATAAGCAGTTTGGCCATGCCTGGGACAGTAACGATGGAACTTTCTATAGCTATCGCTACGGTGGCCTAGCTTCGGTAGACACGACCCCGATGACCCAACGTTGGACGTTCGGATGTTCTGAGGTGGACAGTCAGGGCCGCACGGTCGTCGGAGGGACCATATTAGAGCGAGCTGCGAAATGTATCGCAAACAGCACCGTGGACCCGCGCACTCCCGGAACAGAACAGGTCTGTGCAGACCATGGTGATCTACAGACGCTCAGTAGCTCTGTCACTGCGCAGTCACGTGCGCAGTCTCAACTGGCGAACATGAGCAGTATCTTGCAGGGACTCTTGAGATCGATCGGTACGCTTACTCCCTAGGGGCTATCCTCGAAAAGAGGCATACGAAAGCCACTCATCCGAGCGGCTTTCGTATCGGGACTTGTGGCTACCAAGCGTGCATGCTATTTTACCCACATGAAAACAATACCATCTCTTTTTGGCATAATTGTTTTGGTGCTCATCACTCTCTTTTCTGCGGACTCTGCCTTTGCATATTTCCCCCGAGATCTCTATCAAGGCATTGCAGGACAAGACGTGTTTGAACTACAGCAATTCTTGAATGGCAATCCTCAAACGCGAGTAGCTATAAGCGGTCCAGGTGCTCCTGGTCAGGAGACGGCCTATTTCGGAATCCTCACGCGCCAAGCGGTGGTTCGCTTTCAGTCAATGCTTCAGTACGGGATTTACGAGCGAGATGGGGTAGTGCGAGGGGCGACACGCACAACCATGAATCAATTAACTCAAAATCAGGCACCGACTGCCGCGGCTACTGATGCCTATGGCTTTGGTAACTATGGCATTGGTGGCTACGGCATAGGGAGTGTTGGCCAAGGAATAGAAAGCCCAAGCTGGATGCAACAACGGCCAGTAGAGATTCCTCGTGTTGCGCAGCCGAATATAAACCTGGGTTCCATTAACCCACCCTCTTCTCCTGCCATTACCCAGCCGTCACCCTTTAGTGGAGCATTGCTCGCTCACGTGAGTGTGCTACCAAAGACGGTCGGAGCAAGTGAGCCGGTCACACTTAGTTTCAGTGGACTCAATAATCGCTTATCATACCGACTGCGCATTGATTGCGTACCTGGAGTGCACGCGAGCAATCAGTATAGCCAAGAGCTGTGTCGGAGCACGAACGCACTTAAGTCGAGCAATTCTCCCTATGCAATCCGATTCACGAATGCAACCGGCGGCGAGCAGGTGGCGAATCTTGTCGTGAGTGCTCACGATGAACAGGGGGCCATTGTGGATGTGCGCGTTGAAGAGGTCCGTATCCGCCCCGTGAGTGTAGCCGTAGCACCCATACTCGTCGCAACCACTACGGCAGGCATGACCGCTCCTCTGCCAGATCTTCTCATCGCCTATGCTGGCCCAACGAGCGTCACCCGGGGCCAGATGGTTACCCCAAGCTTCACTGTGCGAGAGGCGAATGCTGTGCCATTGCCCCCAACATCTGTGCGTACCACGCTCTATGACCTGTTTTTCTTGTCGCAGGCCCCGTCACTCTACGGTTATGAGCCTGTGAGTTTTGCCGATCAAAACCACGTCCTTGCAACAAACCAGGTAACGGTGTCCACGGGCTACAGCTCGAACACTCTTTTCCCAGCGAGTTCGTACACACTGTATCAGTCGGGGGTCTACAAGGTTTGCGCTTCTGTAGATACAACAAATGTCCTTATAGAAACAGCAAAGCTGAATAACATCACCTGCGGGTACGTTACTGTTCTTTGAACTGATGTACACAAGAGTGTGGCGAGTGGGCTGTTGATAAGTTTGTTCTTGTAATCGTCAGGATTGCGCTAGAATAAGGGACAAATGGATTATCGGCCCATAGCTCGTGTCGTGCTCGTGCTCGCCATCTTCGGAACAAGCGCCCTTGCGCTGCGTGGCCACAGGGCACCGATTGCCTATCTTCCCCAAGCCGCACAGCTGTCGCAAGCGATTTTGTCAGCGGCCCCACTCAATCTCGAAACGACGGAGAGGTCCGTTGTTGTGATGCTCACCCATACGCTCAAAGAGGGCTTTACGGTAGAGCAGGTGTCAGTCTCGAACGAGCTTAGCGCAAGCGATCCCGGGGTGACCAACGGCTTTGAGGCTCGGATATTGGATGGTGCGGGTAACGCGCTTGCAAAAAAAACATTCGCGCTGTCCCATGAGCTTTTCGAAGAAACGTTTGGCGACGATGGTGTTCGTGGGGCAGCTGCGGAGGCTCAGACGGTTGCCTCCGTGGTGAGCCTTCCCTTGCGAGAGGGTTCAGAGCAATTTGTCATTGTTGATCAAAATACAGGCAAGCAAGCGTACGCCTTTGCTCTTGCCGGATTTGTGTCGCCACCCCTCCTTGTAGTGTTACAACCAAAAGCAGATATTACTCTTGCGCAGGGCAAGACCACGGAGACGTCGCTCGTACTCACGAATACTCTTGGTGGCGTGGGCACGGTTCGTCTGACAGCTTACGATATTTCCCCAGTACCCGACGAAGAGGCGCTCGTGTTCTCTTGGCCGGCGGGAAATGAACTGAAGATTAACAGCCTGAATCAATCGATACCTCTTGCCATTGCGGCGGCAAAAGAGATTGCACTCGATGGTCATCATGTACTGGTCGAGGCGGAGACGGGAGAGCAGGTGAGTTCTCAAGAGTTTATTGTTCGAGTCATTCCAGGCAACTTCGTGTCTCCGAAGATTGCGACAGAAGAGGCAACCGTCACTATTTATGAAGGCGAGCCACTCTCCTTTGCTGTGGGCGCTGAAGACGATACTCAGGTGGACCGACTCGAATACGTTCGGTATATTACCGAAGTTTCCTGCGCGGCGGATACTCGGCCAGAAGCAACGGCAGGTACGGTACAACCAGTCACTAAGGCAAAGAAAGTTACCCATACGTTCAACTGGAACACGAAAGAGTTTCCCTTAGGAAAAGGCTGCGTCTTCGTTCGATCGTACGATCCGGAAGGGAATAGGAGCGCCTATAAGCGGGTGGTTTCCTATCAGCTTAAAAAGGCCCTGCCGGTACTCAGCAACCTGAGTCCAGAAACAACACGATTTCCAGAAAAAACAAGTCAGGGATATCAGGGCTCATTCCCTTCGTTTCAGGTTGATGTTGCCGTGCCGGGAGGTTATCGTCCAGACGAAGTGGCTCTCGACTTCACTATCACTAAAGCCGGCCAAACCCCTACTGCTTCTCGTAGGTGGAGTCCTTTCGGAAAGCAACGAGATGTCGCTGTCCTGGGAGGTAGCTGGATTAGGCATGGCACTGGCGTCTACACGCTTGAAGCCAAGCTCTACAGTATAAGGCTCAGCTCATACCTGCAAACTCTTGGGAGCATCACGAGAGAGCTCGTGGTCCATGATCGCTACGGAGTTGCCTTCGGCAAATCACGGATAGAGGGAGCAGCCGTGAGCGGCCCCCTAGGCAAGCCGGTGCAAGTACTCATCCCGTTTACCTTCCTCGACCCAATCTTAACGGGGGGAGATCTGTTCCCTCAGATGGACTATCGATCAGGAAGTCTTTCGTTGAATAAAGCATCTCGAGCTCGAGCCAAAGCGACCCCTGATAAACATCAGCTCAGCAAATCGGGCACCTACAGCTTCACGCTTGATTACTCCGGCTCAACATTTGAAGGACGTGATGACGTTGCGTTCACGTTTTGTCCCTACAGTAGTGACTTGGAGTGTGTTTCGACAACGGTGTCACTCCCCGTGGAAGGGTCTGCCTACGAGTCACCCCGCGCGGGCGCACTACAGGTCCCTAAAACACAGTATGTGATAGGTGAGCGTATCACTGTGCGGCTACCTGTTCCGAATATTGATGTTGTGGATACAAAGGGGCTCTCTACGGTCTTCTGGCTGGCACCTACAGGCCAGCGTGACGTTCGACCGACTACAGCCACGAAAGCATCAACGCCTATGGCCGACGTAGCTCTTCCAGCTTCTGTCGTTGGGGCACAGGTGCTCTATGGTGAGCTGTTGCGGGAGGGGCAATCACTCACTCCTCGTGCACTCTCAAGTACTCAGCTTACGGTCGCACGGCCTCTCTATAGTTCGCATTGGAACTTTACTGCGGGTGATCTCGGCGACTCGGGGGATGCGCAGAACAAGCTTCTTCTCCAAGGCGGTGCTCGTGTGGAGGGGGATGCGCTACATCTCAAAGGCAAGGGTGCATCTGCCTCTGTGAGTTCGGTGAACAACCTCGTGCTCACTCAGGATATGACGCTTGCAACATGGGTGTATGTCGATGAATTCAAAAAGTACAATGGATTGATGAGCCAGATTTTTGGTGCTCGGCCGGCACCATTTGACTGGTATCTCCTCGAGAATGGTATACCGAGGCTCTGGCGTGGCGACGGACGGAGTATTCGCTATTTCGACGGGAGAAAACCGCTCAGTTTAAACACCTGGCACCACGTAGCAGTTGTCGTCGGTAAGAAGGTCGCCATTCATTATCTTGATGGGAAAGAAACGGCACGTGGAGCACTCGATGTCCCCACAGCAGACAAAAAGCAGCCACTTCGCATCGGTGCTCGTACTGATGGCATCACTGAATTTAACGGCTACGTTGATGGCGTGTTTGTTACCGAACGTGCTTTTGATGCTGGATCATTACAAAAATTGATGGAGGATACTCGTCCCACGTTTGTTCCTCAGAAAAAAGAAGTAATTACCGTGCGTGGAGGCCTCGACGCTAAGGAGAAAACAATCATTGCTGGATCCGGGAAGACAACACTCGCAACTTTCATCATTGAATCGAAAGGAAAGGGAGCAACCGTCACTGGCCTCGACTTTTCGCTAGCGGGGACGCTCTCACCGACGGCACTCACGTCATGTGCCATGTTTACCAGCCAGAGAGTACAGTTAAACACTGGTGCCGCACTCGCCAATCCATCAACCCGAAACGTGAGCATTATCTTTGATGCACCGATGTTCGTGGCACCCATGTCAGATGGAGGGCTTTACCTCCTCTGCGATGTTGCTGCGGGGACACAAGGAACGGTCATTTGGAATTTAAAGAGCGTGTCCACTGACGCGCGCGCGGAAGGCGCTTTGCCCATTGTTGCACGAGCGGTGACGGTTGTGCCGACGGGTTCACTTGCTGTTCGCTTGTCACCGGAGTCTCCGCTTCGACAAGAGGTTATTGCCGGCACCCGGGATGTCCTACTCGCAGCGCTTAACGTAAATGCCAGTGCTGAGCCAGGCTTGCTACAGCAGATTGGTTTGACGCTCACCTCGGGGAATCCAAGCGATCTTCTCCGGGGAAAGATTTATGATGGGGCAACTCTTGTGGGTACATTTGTCTTCACTGGAGGATCGCGGTACGCCACCACAACCTTGACGAGACCGGTCATGGTCCCAAGGGACGCCACCAAGACCTTGCTCGTTAAAGTGGATCTCGCTCATGGTGAGGTGATTCGTGACCCCCACCCGATTGCTGTCAATTGGAGCGGATATGCAGCCGGAGTTGGTGAAGAGTCTGGCGCGATCATGTACGCTCGCGGAAGTGCAACCGCTGCACCAGGGGCCATGGTTGTGGTGATAGTTAAGCCGCCCGTAGTGAAGACGTGGCAGCCGGCACCCGCGGGCTGGGGCCCGCCATATTGTCATGAAGCAGCGCGATACAAGGGTCCGAAGATCTGCCCACGTCCGAGTCGACAGGTCCTCACCGGCAAAGATTGCAGTGCCTACACGACACTTGGTGGAACTGGAGATTTAGTAGTAAAGACAGCGTACGAAACTGGGTATAACTACCGTTGTGTTGAGATAAAGTCAGTAGAGATAAAAAAGCCGGAGCCGGTCCTGGAGAAAGTAGTGCCAACTGAAAAACCAATCGATATTTCAGAGCGAGAGGTCCCGACCACGGTCTCGCCCGTCGTCGTGTCGTCCCCAGCTACCGAAACGCCAGAGACAGGAATTCTTACGATCGAAGCAGAAACCAAGCTCGCCGATGCCGAAGCTAAGATTAATGGATTTATTGCGAACTACTTTAATAGCCGCACCATCGCTGATAAGAACAGCTCGCTTGCCAACCGTGACTTAGAGATGGTCATCCCGCAAGGGAGGGTGGCCTTACGTTTCGCTCCGAATACGTTCACTGTCGACGGAGGGGCACCAAACCCGCAGTTCTCTGTGAGTCTCAAAGACAACAAAGAGCTCAAGTCACTTTTGGTAGAAGCGCCATTACCCACGGGGAAAGCGCTCGTCGTGAATACAATTATGGAAATCATCGCGCAGCCGGCAACACTGAGACTAAGAGTACCCGCTCAGATTACTTTCACGCTTACTCCAGAGACACAATCAGCCTGGGTGCAAGGAAGTGTGGGCCTCTACCGCAAAGCTGGCACTACCTGGCAAAAAGTCGAACCCAAACAGGCGCTAATTGCTTCCTCTAACTACGTGTCGCTCACGTCAGACTTGAGTGACCTCACGCTCTCGGGCACATTTGCCGTCATGGGTGAGCGACAGCAGACAAGCAGTTTGGGGCAGTCACCTGTTGCCACTATGCTTTGCGCAATCTTCGCAGCGTTGCGAGCTCCTGTCTGCCGGTAACATGTATTACACCCTCATCCTCATCTCCGCACTCTTGATGGTGACAGCTCCTTGCGCTGAAGCTCGAGTGGCTCCAAAAGGGGATAAGATCTATACGTATTTCCCTGGAAATGAGCAACAGTGGTCAAGGAATGGCTTGAGGTTGCCGCGTGATACCAAATTTGATGCAGGCAAGGTCGTCTTTGGTACCACGCCGATTGATCCCTTTGGTATTCCCGATGAGGACCGACTTGGCTTTCTCTATGCCCGCCGGCCGAGGTCAACTATTGTGGACAACGAAGCCTCTTTTCCGGTTCGTCGTGGCTTCGCCTACTACCTTGCGTTAGTGCGGGGTCGCGCTGAGGTGGAATATCGCGTCTATGAAGTTGACGAAGAATTGGTGCCTGGCATCAGCACCTATGCCGATATTGATACGGTTGCAGGACGTATGTACCAAGTGTGTGAGCGATACAAGGCTCCTCAAAGCTGTGTCTCTGTCGTGGCTTCAGTGAATCGTGTTGCAGACCCTAACTTCGAGAGGGGGCGAGTAAACGAAGCGGTGATGCGCATTCCACAAAAGGCTTCCCCAAAGGAAAATGTTACGTTACGGCTTAACAAAACAGAGGTGAGACCAGGGGAGAAGGTAGTGGCAACGATCACGCTTGGAGGGTACAAGGTGCTACCCTCAGAAGAGATGGCCCGAGGGAGTATGCTCCAGTTTTTGGAGCAAGCAGCGGATGCTCAGCCGCCCGGCCCGGCGAAGCCGACCACCAACGTCCGTTCCTTCGTTCTCAGTTTAAAAGATTTTAAGAAACAGGGATCGAGCTTTGTTGCCACCCGAGACATACAATTATTGAATGACAGCCGAGAAGCGAAGGCCTTCAAAAGTTCAGTTGTGTTTAACAGAAAGTGGGGTTCTGGTCCAGACATTCAGGTTCTCGGGAACTCCTGTGGTAATGAAAAGATAGAGAAAGACGAAGGAGAACAGTGCGATTTCGGAAAGAAAAACGGCACCAGCGGGGTGGCATGCACGATAACGTGTAGAAATCGTGCTGTGGTGCAAATGGCGTTTGCACCATATCCTCGTGTGCCGAGTGGCGTCTTCCCCACCGTGGCTGTTACTGATGTTCCAGACAGGGAAGTTATCCATGATAAGAAGATCTGTGAGGGGAGCGACGCTTGTCTGCTCTTGGTGAATAAGACTGACGCAGACAAGAGTGACGATGAACCGAAAGAAAGCTATGTGGTGCTGCCCTACGAGGTGGGGGACACGGGAAAGACCTACAAACAGTATATGGCACTCCTGCGGCCGGACACCCGGGCAGCTACGGTCACCTATCTTCTTTTGGGGGCAGTCACCAAAGACCCGAAGGACCCACTTGCACAGGACACGCTTCAGATTGTAGGTGGCGGGCAGAGTAAGCTCAGCGCCGCAGGTAATCTCACTGCGGCACTCGGTGCCGAAGAACGGTCACAAAGCATCCTACGGTTGCTCTGGAAAGAACTCAAACAAGTATTTACTCACTAGACTATGACGACAGACACTGCATACAAAAGGCTCGTCAGCACCCTCCTTATGGGAGCGCTTTTCGCGGAGCAGTTACTGTTCCCCGTTGCGGCCTATGGGGCGGTGCCAAAACCATGCAATTTTGAAGTCGCGAACCTGGCTGCGAAAGCGATGACCACACTTCGCGAGCACGTGTTGCAAGATCCTGACAATTTTGACGCGGTGATGGCCTATACCAAGTCAATCGCGAATACGTCCAAGGAGTATGCCAAAGTGACCGGCGGGGACTCGATAAAGAACACGACCTGTTTACTTTTGCTTACCAAAACTCCCTTGCCGGAAGTTACCCCTGCTGACCTGGATACGGCAACTGCGCACATCGCGAACGAAATAACCGAAGCGTATGCAGATGCTGCCGTGTACCAGTACTTCACCCTTTTTGCTTTGCCGGGAAGCAAAAGCTCCGCCGAAGGTCTCTATTACGAGATCGTTACGCGATTGCAGCAAAACAAGCGGCTCTTTAATAGCCATCAAGATCTCAGAGATATTGCGTACAAGTTGGCATACGGCGCGCTTGCAAAGCCCACCACTGACCCGGAGGTAAATATCCCACGCGCAGCGGAGCAGATGTATACAGCGCGACTTGAGCAGATGCTCAAGAGCAATGAGGCGTACGATGAAAGTATTGCTGAGGCCGCGCAGGTTGCCCTGAATATGGCGGCGGTGGCGGCGGGAATGCATAAGGCAATTGCCGCCGAGGAGCCACTTGACGATCTGATGGGTACGCTGCAGCAGCGAGAGCAATTTATGGAGCGCTATGGGTTTGGTGTCGATGAGGGTTTGCGTCGGGTGCTCCGGCACCCTCTTCTCAGAGAACTTTCTTTTTTGCGAGCGTCATTGCTCAAGCATGACAAGGAGAAAGCAGAGAGTGCAAAGGCGCTTATGATGCTCTATGCGGCACTCGACGCAGAAAAAGAAAGCTATCAAAAATTCTTTAGTAATCCAACCACAGGACTCTATGAGAAGGACGATGAAGGTCCGCTTGCACTAGGGGTGCCGGAGTTCGCTGATACCATCTATTCCTATATTCAAACGACATACGAACATACGTCAGCAAGGGATTATGCCGAGAAGATACTCAAGCGCAAAAACGAAGGGCTGGTGAGCGGCCTCGACGCACTTGTGCTTGGTGGAGCAATTGTAGGAGGCATCGCCGGTGGCACTCTTGCAGCAGTCTCTGCAGGATGGGTATCCGCCGGAACAGTTATCGCCACGGTTGCCCTCGAGGGTGCGGACCTTGCCGTTGGCTTTGGCGACAGCTTGACCGGAGTCCCGTTTGTACTTTGGGAAATGGTTTTCAAAAACGTCGCCATTGGAGGTATTACCGGTATCGCAAAAGAGGGACTGAAGGGGCTTGCGGTACAGGGAGTCTCCCGTGATGCCCGACGTTTGTTTACCTTCGGACTTCTCCCGCCTCGGTCGAGTGCACGATTTACCCACGCGGCCAGATATTCACGTGCTGGCGCGGTCACCCTGGCGGTCTCAGCTGAGCGCGGTCTCTCCAAGCGCACGATCGGTGCTTTGCTGGCCGAACAAGCGAGAGCAGCGGCTGCAAAGGCAACGCAGATTTTGGCACGCGTGGCAGCCTTCCGACCGTTAAGCAAGCTCGAAGAGACGATACTCAACAAAAAACTCATTAACGGAGTCTGGGAAAATGCGAACGGTCTCAGGATTCCTTTGCAGGCGAGTAAAGACGCGGCCTTGCGCGCGAGGGCGCTTGAATTCGCTGCAAGGCTGGACCGACCGAGTATTGCCATGCGAGAGGAGAGCTTTGTGCGGTTTGTAAAAAGTGGTGGAAGGGTCACGCCTGGTCCAACGCGCGCGAACGAAGCACTCTATGAGGAGCTCAAGCAGGCAGGTAAGGGATTCGCTGCGAAGTACCTACCGTTTACAAAGTTCGCCAAAAAACACAATAAGCCCGTCTTGGTTTTCTTTGAAGCTGAGGGTGCGGCCAAGACAGCACAATCGGTAACTCCGCTTGATACCGGTCTCTATATCCGCGAGGGTGGTAACATGACCACCGGTTTCCGCCCAGACGGCCTAACCGGAAATGGAGCAGGCTTGTCGAATAGGGGAAAGCCTCTTTGGCTCGAGCATAAGTTTACAAGCAAAGAGCAGGAAACGGAGTATCTCGTACGGTACTTTGAAGCTCTCGAGCAACAGCAGGGCGAAATGTCCATGCAGGCGTATGAGAAATTCAATACGCTCAGCTATGATACCTTGCCGGAAATGCAATTTGATCTCGCCACCGCACAGATGCAGATGGACGAGGCGCTCGTCACAACCCCGACAATAAACTTACTCAAAAAAGAGCTACTCAATCCCGATGTGTCTGCTGTTGAAAAAGAGAACATTATTAAGTATCTCCAGAGAACAACCAACTACCAGACAGAGTATGGGCTCGAGCACGGCAACCTTGCTGCTGCGTTTGACCAGCATATTACGAAACGAACAGCAGTCCTCAAAACAGCAAGTTCTGCTGTCGAAGACATTGTTTCCGGTCTAGATCGGCTCGCAAAATTTATACAAGAAGCCGGAGGGGCCGCTTCCCAGGCGGAGGCTGATCGGGTGCTGGAGCGAGCGCTGCTTGATCCCAGTGTGCAGGCCGCCAGAACGGAGATTGCCGCGCTGATGGCAAAGTATGGCAGCTCGCTCAAAAAGTTTGTCGGTGCACTCGGGGAAGGATGGGACGTCCCCCTCGAACAGCTCTACGATACAAGTTCGCTTGCGGGAAAGGCCCGCTTGGTAAAGGTGCGAAGTGTCGTAGAGGAGATTTTAGGTAACGAAACAAAATATGTCGCACGTGGTCGGAAGCCTAGACTGATTTTGACTGCTGGGATGCCGGGCGCAGGAAAGACGACCGCACTCAAAAGAGTGCTCGGGGACAACTACGCAGATAATTTTGCTGTACTGAACATTGATGAGGTGAAGCCTAAATTAGGCTGGAGCGATGCGCCATATACTGGCGCAAATGATACGTTCTTCCAGAATGAAGCAAGCCATATTGTTGATCACGCGCGACAAGTCGCCATGCAGCAGAAGAAAGATATCATTATTGACGGTACTCTGAGCGACTTTACCTGGGCGAAAACACAGATCGATGAGGCGGTGGCGCAGGGCTATGAGGTAGAGATTGTAGGCGTGACTATAAGGCCTGCAATCGCTCTTGAGCGGGCGCTCGTACGTTCCCAGTCCGACGTCCGTCGGTACGCACCGCTAGACTATGTCCGTAGGCTGGCGAACAGTGTCAATGAAAATGTCTATCGCCTGGCGAAGGAATTTGATCTATTGCCAATTCAGAAAATAACGGTGTTCAACAATGACAAAACATTGGTTGAATGGTATGATGCCGTAAAGTAAGATATGGAGGTAACTTCTATGGGCGACGGAGACGAAAAAAAATATTCTCTCGAAAGCATGAAGGCTTGGGACAAGCAGCTGTCTGATGAGCTGTTCGAAAACCAGCGAGCGTTTGAACAGAAGATGGCGCAGCTGAGTCCAGAGCAAGCACGGCAAATCGTGCTCGGACGCTCGCGCGCGGACGTGGAAGCATTCACGCAGCTCACGCAGGCTTTCCTGGATCTTGACCGTGCCCTGCTTGCCAGATTCATCGATGTGCTCGGCGTAGATGCCGCTGCCCGTCTGATGGAAACAGGGGATGTTGGTAGTACCTACGCCGAGCGACTGGCGTGGGCACTCGGTGGAGAAACTATCGCCAGTACCCTGCCATTGCCCTCTTGGTACTACTACCTGCAGCAGCTGAGCTGAGTCATCCTTTTCCAAGTAGGATTCCTACCGGGACAGTCGACGGATAACACGTCGCTCTCTCACGTATTCGCCAAACTACCTTGACCGAGGGTGCACACCCTCGGTCTCTCTTGTCGAAAGGCGCAACTGATCTGTGTATAACCACCCATAGGTCAACACCTGCTATGGCGCTATACTTGGGCAATGCTCATTATGAGACCAAGGCTTGTTTTTGACGGTAACTGTTTTGTCTTTCTCCTTTTGTTCTTCGCCCTGCTTCCGAGCGTTGTCTTCTCTCGTGAGCTTCCCCGAAATGGCAAGACGTTCCCCTATAAAACAAGCACCCCCGCAGCTTGGTCGTATAACGCTATAAAACTACCCAGGAACATAAAGTTTGATGAAGGCAAGTTGGTGTGGGGGACTACCCCGATCGATCCACTCCTTGTACCTGATCCGGAAAACCGTCTTGGGTTTCTCTATGCACGGCGCCCTTATTCCGTCATTAGCGAAAACGAAGCGTCGTTCCCGGTACGGAGCGGATTTCACTACTATCTCGCACTTGTTCGTGGCCCGGCGGAAGTGGAGTACCGTGTCTATGAGGTAGACGACGACGTGGTGCCTGAGATCACTGCCTATGCAGATCTAGATATCGCGGGCAGTAAGTATCGGGGCGAATGTCTTCGGGGGGAGACCAAATGTGTGACCGTGGTGGCCTCAGTGAACCGTGTCGCGGACCCAAACTTTGAGAAAGGAAAAGTAAACGACGGAATAATGATTGTGCCGCAGAGCGCAACTGGGCAAGGACAAGGTATAACACTTATCTTGGACAAGGTGAGTGTAGAAGCGGGGGAGGCATTTACCGCTCGAGTATTCACTAGCGATGAGACATTTGAGCCCTCTCAAAAGAAACCACTCAAGATCTACTTTTCCTCAAAGAATAATGATCCAGTGACGATTCCGGTGGAGACTCTGAAACGGTCTGCAAAGGGAAAGGGCTGGAGCAGCCTGACGCAAGTTCGTTTGTACAATCAGCGAGAAAAAGAAGATACCTATACGGCGACACTCTTAGGCGGCGGCAAAACGAAGGGGAACACTACCAACATAAGAGTCGCACCAGGCAACACCTGCCAGAAAGTAATCTACAGTGGCGCGCCAGCTGCTAAGCATGACATCGTGTTTGTGTTGCCTTTTGGAAGCGAAAAAAGTCGGGCACAGCAAGTAATCACAAAATATGTCGACGGGGCGTTTCGCCAAGTAGAGCCCTATAAAAGCAGCCTTGCCCTTTTTAACATCTGGCACACCACTCTTACGCAAAAGCAGCAGTTGCAACTGGAGGTAGATTTTGCGAATAACTACACCCCGGTATCCCGGTTGTGCGGCTGGGTTCCAGAATTGCAGGTCTTTGTTGACCCACCTGGATTAGGTAAAAACAGCGCCTTTGCTAAGTATTCTGGTGACTTGAGAACCATGTATGTTACTGACAAAGGAAATTCAGGGCTTTCTTTCATTCATGAACTAGGCCACCATTTCCGGCTCGGAGATGAGTATGTAAAAGTTGCCCACGTATTTGGCACCACTATTACCCGGTTGCTTGGTGATAAGGCGGCACCGAACTGCGCTTACGGACCAGGGCGAGTCCCTTGGCAGGGATTGCTTAGTAGAAGCCGAGAGACTGACCCATATATAGCGGGCACGCAAGAGACAGCACTCTATACAGGTAAGGCAGAAAATTGCTTCACCGCAGATGGTGTGGTCCCTGCTTGTCGGCTGGCCTTTTACCGCACGACAACAAAGAGTGCTAAAGACGAAGACCAAATTAAGTCCGCGATTGTGTTTGAGCCCACCACGCAAGCAGATTGTCTCGTCTATAAGGAAGAGACGGTGGGGGTGAAGCGTTCCTGTATGTACAAGCTCGCTCCAGATATCTATATGTGTAAGTTGGACGGTGGCTACATTCCGTGCGATCAACTGCCAAACAGATCCACCATGAGCTCTTCTTTAGGTGGCTGTGATGGGTTCATCGACTACTATAGCCCGACGATAAACAGTATTATGCGTTATGTAAATGAGGTACGGTGGCCCTCAATCGAACGAGTGTACGGACTCGTGAATGAGAAGCTTGTCTGTGGCGCGCTCGCTTCACTTTCGGGTAGTAAGCCGAGCTCTTTCTGTGAGCGGGCAATGGTTCCACGGCGGTCTTCGGGGCGGGCAACGTTTACACCTGCGGCGGCAAAATCAGGCGATGAAGTCGTTATAACACTCGAACTTGACAGCGCCACCTTTGGTGATATCGAAAAAGAGTCTGCTGTCACGCTGCAGCTTACTCCGAGAGAGGGGACGAAGGGTGTGGTGTACACGACCAGCTATCCTCTAAGCAAATTTGTGCGCAAGGGGTCTCATTACGTTGCAAGCTCGCAGCCGTTACGCCTCCACAATCTTGGAGTTGAAAGTGTCAGTTATGGTGTGACGCTCAATTCTTCTGCCGATGACCAGTATGCCATTATGGGCGAATTGTCGGTGGCTCCGACATTGCTTCATGGGGCTACTATTACTGTTGTCCCCGAAATTGTTGTGCCTGGTGAGCCAGCCTCGGTCCGGGTGCGTATACCTGCAGGGGCCATGAATGATATCCCTGGCAGTGATGGAACTATCGGGGTGCGCTTTACAAGTAAGAGCCCTGGGTTGGTGTACGTCCTCGGGTTTTCTCGGCGCCTCTTTACCCCTATGGGCGAATATGCGGTGGCTGAGCGCGAGGCACTGGTGTCGAACACAAGTGATGGGGAGGTAACGTACGAGAGTACGCACCTTGAGGTTGACTCCTGGGCCGACTCGGTTACTATCTCCGCAAAGGCAAGATTAACGGTGGCGCCGAGTACGCTGAGCCTTGCGCAGGTCGCCTATGCACCTAGCCGACTTATCTCGGGTAATGGGCCTGACATCAGTCTCGCTCTCCCGATAACCGCGTACCGTGAGCTCCAGGCAGATGATGTGCTCACCTTAAACATGTCTCCTCAGTCGCGAGGCACCGTGTATGCGGTTTCTTTCGTAAAACAGGACTTTGCCGCGTCGGGTGGTCGTATGGTTGCTCGGAGGCGCGGGCCAGCAATGCAGACGCCCAGCCAGACCCCTGTAGTCTACTCGTCGAAGCTTCTCCGTGATCGTGGAGATGTCGCTAAGAGATATGATATTTCAGGCACATTTACTCTAGACCCACTACAGATTGCAGCGGGAGACGAGGGTGATGGCATTACTGACTAGCGGTTTGACTTTGGTGTATCACCTTGCTACTATATCCAGAACGCGCTTAGGCGCGAATTTGTTTCCTTTTTAGACTATTAATTATTAAGAGTACCTTCTTGTACAGTCCTGTGAGAAGCCACGCCGGTGCGCCCCATCTGGGGCCTCAGGGCGACCTGCTTCTTGTGGGATGATGGCGGGAAGTAAAAATTTATTGTATGGCAGAAATATTTGATCGCTCAAAGCCGCACGTTAACGTCGGCACCATTGGTCACGTTGACCACGGCAAGACGACACTCACGGCAGCTATCCTGCACTCGCTTGGCTTGGCGGGGAAGCAGGTTCGTTTGAAGTCCGTCGACCAGATTGACTCCGCCCCTGAAGAAAAGGCGCGTGGTATTACGATTGCTCTTTCGCACAACGAATACTCAACCGACAAGCGCCACTACGCTCACATCGACGCTCCTGGCCATGCCGACTATATCAAGAACATGATTACTGGTGCCGCCCAGATGGACGGTGCCATCCTTGTCGTTGCTGCTACCGATGGCGTGATGCCGCAGACTCGAGAGCACATTCTTCTTGCCCGCCAGATCGGCGTGCCTCGCGTACTCGTATTCCTGAACAAGTGTGACTTGGTGGATGATCCGGAGTTGATTGACCTCGTGGAAGAAGAGGTGCGCGCTCTCTTGGACAAGTACCAGTTTGACGGCAAGGTGGCCCCGGTGATCCGTGGCTCTGCTACCAAGGCGCTTAATGGCAAAGATGTAAATGATGAGTGGGTGAAGAAGATTCTTGATCTCACCCAGGCGCTTGATGATTATGTGCCTGAGCCCGTGCGCGATGTCGAGAAGCCCTTCCTTATGCCTGTCGAAGACGTGTTCTCTATTGAAGGTCGCGGTACCGTAGTGACGGGCCGTATCGAGCGCGGTCGCGTGAAGGTAGGTGAAGAAGTCGAAGTGGTTGGTCTCAAGGATAACCAGAAAACGACGGTCACCGGCATTGAAATGTTCAACAAACAGCTCGAGGAAGGCCTTGCTGGTGACAACGCAGGTATCTTGCTCCGTGGCCTCAAGAAGGAGGACATCAACCGCGGTCAGATCATCTGTAAGGTGGGTTCAGTCAAGCCACACACCGACTTTGAGGCAGAGGTTTACATCTTGAAGAAGGAAGAAGGAGGCCGTCATACTCCGTTCTTCTCCGGCTATAAACCACAGTTCTATATTCGCACCACCGACGTTACTGGCGATGTGACCCTCCCTGCCGGCACGGAGATGGTGATGCCCGGAGATACTGTTACGTTTACGGTTAAGCTGGTGGCCCCGATCGCTCTCGAGGAGCAGCAGCGCTTTGCTATCCGAGAGGGTGGCAAGACCGTGGGCGCTGGTGTGGTGACGAAGATCATCGCATAAAACTAGGCTTGCTGGCACTAGGCGCGAGGGAAGACAAACCCGAATCGCCTAGAGCCTAGAGCCTTCTGAACCCTAGTACAATGACAACCTCAACACCATCTGCAGTCGAAGGAGCACCAACGAAGCCGAAGACGAGCTCGCGTGCTCGTGCAGCAGTCACGAAAGAGAAGCTCGCCGCAAGCAAGCTCCGCATCCGTGTCTCTGCCTACGAGCACAAGATTCTTGATCAAAGCATTCGTCAGATCATTGACACCGCAGTGCGTAATGATGCGGTGATTCAGGGCCCCATTCCGCTCCCAACTGAGATCAAGAAGTATACGGTGAACCGCGGGGCTTTTATCGACAAAAACTCGCGCGAGCAGTTTGAGATGCGCGTCCACAAGCGCTTGATTGATATCATGAACCCAAACCCTAAGCTGATTGAGGCGCTCACCAACATGAGTCTTCCTTCTGGGGTAAATGTAGATGTGAAGATGATGTAACGAGATAATCATGAAATTCCTTCTCGGCACAAAGCAATACATGACCCAAGTCTTCGATGAAGAAGGTCGTGTTCATCCTGCAACGGTGATTAAGGCCGGCCCCGTTGTGGTTACCCAGCTGAAGACGAAAGAGGGAGAAGGCTATCATGCAGTGCAGGTGGGTTTCGGAACGACAAAGAGACTTGCCAAGCCACAGGCGGGACACGTAAAGGAGCTTGGTTCGCCCAGAACCCTTCGCGAATTTCGCTCGAAGGAAGCAGTGGCTGGTGTTCAGCGTGGGCAAAGCTTTGATGTGTCTCAGTTTGCTCCCGGAGAGATCGTGCGCATTTCGGGCACCTCAAAGGGTAAGGGCTTTCAGGGGGCAGTAAAGCGCCACGGCTTTAAGGGTGGCCCACGGTCGCATGGTCAGAAGCATAGCGAGCGCGCGCCAGGATCTCTTGGGTCTGCCGGAAATCAGCGAGTGTTCCCAGGCCTCCGAATGGCCGGCCGCATGGGCTCAGATCGGGTGACGCTGAAGAGTGTCCAAGTGCTTAAAGTGGACGCTCTCACGAATGAACTTATCATTCGAGGAGCAGTGCCGGGCCGTCGAGGTACCGTACTTGAGATTGAAGGAAAGTAATTGTCCTATCATGAACGCAAAAATCTACAATCAAGGAGGAAAGGAACAGGGGACAATCGACCTATCTCCCAAGCTATTTGACCTTCCTTGGAATGCTGACCTGGTGAACCAGGTGGTGCTCTCCATGCAGGCAAATCAACGCCAGGTAACAGCGCATGCAAAGAATCGCGGCGAGGTGTCTGGTGGCGGCAAGAAACCATGGCGTCAGAAGGGTACCGGTCGTGCTCGCCACGGCTCAACGCGATCGCCCATTTGGCGGCACGGTGGTGCTACTCACGGTCCTCGTAACGACAAGGTGTACGCGCGTACCGTTACCAAAAAAATGAAAGCAAGGGCCCTGCTCACTATTCTCTCAGCAAAGTTTCGTGACGGGGAGCTCCTCTTTGTTGACCAGATGGCACTCGATGCAGCAAAGACCAAGGCGGCACAGGCAACGGTGAAGCAGCTCGCTGCTATCCCGGGCTTTGAGAAGATGACTCACAAGAAAGGCAAGCGTGCGTTTTTTGCACTACCAGCGAAGAATGATGCATTGTATAAGAGCTTTCGTAATATTCCCTCAGTCGTAACCGAGGAGCTGCGTAATTTGAATCCTGTCGATGCGCTTACTTACAAGTATGTCGTCATTGTGAACCCTAAAGAGAGTCTTGGCTCTCTTGCTACTCGGCTTGTATAAATAGGCTTATGACTACATATCCTCAGCTACCACAGAATCTTGCCGGCATGCTCCTCCGTCCTCGGATTACGGAGAAGGCTACGCTCCTGCAAAGCGCAGAAAAGGGTCCGCTCGTGTATACCTTTGAGGTGCACGCTCGAGCCACAAAGAACTTGGTTGCGCAGGCGGTTAAGAGTCTGTATAAGGTAACTCCAACCGCTGTCCGGATAATCAAGCTTCCCGCAAAGACAACCATGGCGCGGGGAGGAGTAGGGAGCAAGACTGGCGTCAAGAAGGCGCTCGTCACCTTGAAGCCAGGCGAGAAGATAGAATCACTTTAATTTTATGAAGCATCGCAAGCCCACCACTGATAGCAATCGCTCCACCGTCTTTGTGCCGTACGCTGATTTTCTGACAACGAACGAGCCCTACAAGCCGCTCACGGGAGGCAAGAAGCGCGATGTGGGCCGCAATAATTTCGGCCGCTTAACCTCGCCGCACCGCGGAGGTGGCCACAAGCGATTACTCCGTCAGGTAGACTTTCTCTACAACAAGAAGAACATGTCCGCCACCCTGGAGACGGTGGAGTATGACCCCAACCGCACCGCTTTTCTCGCGCTTGTCCGCTATGCCGATGGCGAGCGACGCTATATTGTCACCCCAGCCAGTATGAAGGTGGGCGACACCTTCCTCGTGAGCGATAAGGCCGATGTGAAGGTGGGTAATCGTATGCAGCTTCAGTACATCACTGCCGGAACCTTTGTTTACAATGTAGAATTGAAGCCAAATGGCGGGGCCAAGATAGCTCGCTCTGCTGGCAACTTTGTCGAAGTGCTCGGCACTGACGGTGGCTACACCAGCTTAAAGATGCCCTCTGGCGAAGTGCGTCGTGTGATCGACAAGTGTTTCGCTACCGTAGGCGTGGTATCGAACACCGAGCATGCCCTCCGCAGTATCGGTAAGGCTGGCCGCTCTCGCTGGCTCGGCATCCGACCAAAGGTACGCGGTACCGCCATGAACCCTGTTGACCACCCATACGGAGGTGGAGAGGGTGTACAGGGCCGAGGTACCAAGCGTCCAAAGACCCGTTACGGCAAGATCACCGGTGGCCACAAGTCTCGAACCCCCAAGAAGTATTCCAACGTATTTATGGTTTCCCGTCGACCAAAACGACTCCGCAAACGATAGGCACCACGAAATGGCCGGTTTCCCAAAGGAAACCGGCCATTTCTGTTTGACGCAGGGCAAGCAATCTGCTAATCTAGAGCACTGCCCCCAAGGGCATTTTTGTTAGAATTATGGCACGATCGCTCAAAAAAGGACCATTTGTTGACCCGAAGCTCTTGAAGAAGATTGCGGGTAAGCGCCCCGAAGAAGCTGGGGTTATTAAGACGTGGTCACGCGCAAGCCAGATCGCTCCAGAAATGGTGGGCTATCGCTTTGGCGTCCACAATGGCCGGGTACATAACGAGGTGTTTGTCACCGAAGAAATGGTGGGACACCGTTTGGGCGAGTTTTCCTTTACGCGCAAGTTCCTCCGCCATGGCGGTAAGATGCAGAAGGAGATGGAAGCCAAGAAGAAGGAGGCTGAGATCGCGGCAGCAAAGTCGGCAAAGACCGAAGGCACTGCTGCTAAGAAATAACTATGACCGAAGTCACCGCACATCTCCGTAGCTACCGCCAGGCACCTCGTAAGGTGCGCTTGGTAGCAGACTTGGTGCGCGGCAAGTCGGTAGCCGCGGCTCTGGTGACGCTCGACACGGTGGTCAAACGCGTGAGTGCCCCGATGAAGAAGCTCCTCATGTCCGCTGTGGCAAACGCAGAGCACAATCATAAGCTCGAGCGCAACACTCTTTTTATTAAGGAGATCACCGTAGACCAAGGGCAGATTTTGAAACGCAGTATGCCTCGCGCCCGCGGCGTGCCCTTTCCTATTCACAAGCACACCTCGCACATTTCACTGGTGCTTGGCGAGAAGGCTTCGAAAGCAGCCAATGAAGCGGTGAGTGAGCAACCAGCAACAGTAAAGAAGCCAAGGGCAAAGGCGCCTGTAAAGGCAGCTAAATAAGCCGTATCCAACATGTCTCATAAAGTACATCCCTATGCACACCGTTTGAGTATTCTCCGTGATTGGCGATCACGTTGGTTTGGCAAGCACGGCGATTACCAGATCTATTTGAAGACCGACGTGCTCCTGCGCGAGTTTCTCCAAAAGAAACTGCGCGGCATGTATGTTGATGGTATTGAGATGGAACGCAACCGCACTACCTATCGAATTGTAGTACGTACTGCCCGGCCCGGTATGATTATCGGCCGCCAGGGCGAGGGAGCCATTAAGTTGCGCAGAATAGTTCTCGAAAAAATGGCAAAGATCGGCGTCCCCGTTCCCAAGGATTTGAAAATTGATGTTGAAGAGGTGCGGCTACCAGAAACGCATGCTGCGGTGGTGGGCCAAATGATTGCCGAAGGGCTCGAGAAGCGTTTGCCTTTCCGTCGCGTGATGAAACAAGCGATTGAAAAAGTAATGGCGAATCGTAACGTGCTTGGATGCCGGGTGACGCTCTCTGGCCGCCTCGGTGGTGCCGAAATGGGACGCCGCGAGAATATGCTCAAGGGTCGCCTTCCGCTGCAGACGCTGCGAGCAGACATCGACTTTGCTCGCGAGAAAGCACACATGACCTACGGCGACATTGGCGTCAAGGTGTGGATTTATAAGGGCGATGTCTTCGAGAAAGCAAAATAAAAGCCATGCTGTTCCCCAAAAAAGTAAAATTCAGAAAATGGCAGACGGGTCGCCGCAATCCAAAGCGCGACCGTGTGGAAGATCGTGGCACGAAGCTTTCCTTCGGCTCGTATGGCTTGAAGGCGGAAGCTCCCGCTCGAGTGAAATCAAACCAGCTTGAGGCTGCTCGAAAGACGATAGCACACTCGCTGAAGAAGGCAGGCAAAGTCTGGATCCGCGTCTTCCCGGACCGCCCATTTACTGCTAAGCCAGCAGAAGTGAAGCTCGGTAAGGGCAAGGGCGAGCCACAAGGATACGTTGCGCAGGTATGGGCAGGTCGCATCCTTTTTGAGCTTGATGGCATAGATGAAGCGACCGCCAAGGAGAGCCTTCGCAAGGCAGGTGCCAAGTTGCCCGTAAAGACGAGAATTGTCACTCGCGTCTAGGCGTGGTAGTATAGCAAACCGCAATGGCTAAGAAAAAACAGCAACAACTGAGTACCGCAGAAGCACACACCCTCATCACGGAGAAGCGAGCTGCTTTGCGGGAATTTCGCTTTCAGATCAACGGTGGGAAGGTGAAGAACATGAAGGCCGGGCGAGAGCTTAAGAAGGGAATTGCCCGCATTCTCACCAACCTGCATGCTCCAAAGGCAGCCATATAAGAGTCCTATGACCCAAGCAATAAAAAAATCAACGACCGGTATGCAGCTCGAAGGTGTGGTGGTGTCCGACAAGATGCAGTCGACGGCTGTTGTTTTGGTAAATCGCTTTGTGAAGCATGCCAAATACGGTAAGTTTCTGAAAATAAGTAAACGCTACAAGGCGCACAATCCAGACGGTACGTATAAGGCAGGGGACAAAGTCCGCATGCAATCATGTCGCCCCATTTCGAAAGATAAGCACTTTACCATTATCGCCAAGACTGGCCATGTGAAGGGTGACGTGCTTGCTCGCGGTGCTGTGCCAGAAGCAGTTGAAGCTTAGCTATTACTCTATAATCTATGTTGCAACCACGAGCCATTGTTAAAATAGCGGACAACACCGGAGCAAAGCTCGGACGAGTCTTTAAGGTGCTCGGCGGTTCCAAGCGACGCTATTCCCAGATTGGCGACATCCTTATCATGTCGATCCAGACTGCGGAGCCGAGGAAACAAGTGAAGAAGAAGGATGTGGTTGCAGCTGTGGTGGTGCGCCAGAAGAAGGCCTTCCGCCGTAAGGACGGCTCGTATATTCGTTTCGATGAGAACGCGGTAGTGATTATCGATAAGACAAAGAAAGAGCCACTGGGCGGTCGTATCTTTGGTCCTATTCCCCGCGAGATTGCAGATCTTGGGTATCAAAAAATAGCATCCCTGGCTCCTGAAATAGTGTAAATATCTACCAGAGAAGTTCGATTTCTTGGCACGCGAAGTCGGACTGCTGGATCACTCCCATGAACATCAAAAAAGGACAAACTGTACTCGTCGTCACCGGCAAAGACAAGGGCAAGCAAGCCAAGGTGCTGCGTGTGTTCCCTGCGATCGACAAAGTGATTGTAGAGGGCATCAATATGGCCAAGCACCACGAGCGTGCGCGCCGATCCGGACAGAAGGGGCAGATCTTAAGTAAGGCTATGCCCATGCATGTATCGAACGTTATGCTGCTTGATCCAAAGTCGGGTACACGCACTCGAGTGGGCATGAAGATGGTGGGAGAGAAAAAGATAAAGATCGCCCGTAAGTCAGGAGCAGAACTATAGCACTACCATGGAACCAACCAAAACCAAACAAGAAAAAGCACTCCCTGCCTTGGTGAAGCAGTTTCATTTGAAGAACATCATGGCGGCTCCCCGCTTGACGAAAGTGACGGTAAACTCCGGTGCAGGGTCACGTCGCGAAAAGGGACGTATTGAGCTCATCTCCGACCGTCTTTCGAAGATCACCGGTCAGAAAGCCTCTCCCCGCAGTGCGAAGCAGTCTATTGCTACTTTCAAACTACGCCAGGGAGACGTGATTGGCGTTTCGACGACGCTGCGCGGCGAGCGCATGTTCGGCTTCCTCGACAAGGTGTTGAACGTTGCCCTTCCGCGTATGCGCGACTTCCGCGGCCTTTCCGTGAAGGGCATCGACGATATGGGCAATTACTCGATGGGTATTAAGGAGCACAGCATTTTCCCGGAGAGCTCTGACGAAGACCTGCGCGATATCTTTGGCTTCTCGATCACCGTCGGCACCACCGCGAAGAGCAAGGCCCAGGCAGAAGCCCTCCTCCGCGCCCTTGGATTACCCTTTAAGAAAGTAGAAGAAGCAAAGGAGGCAAAAAAGAAAGACAAGGTGGTCAAAAAGAAGAAGTAGTTTCACTTTTTTGTGAACAAGGCACAAGAAGACCGAGCCCATCTCGGCTTTTTGTTTGCATGCTATAATTGATACGACCGTATCAGTTATAGCACCTTGCGTGTATGCACCTAGAAGAAAAAGCTCGTCAACGGTTTGATGTGAAGCGTGTTCTTTTAACAACTCTGGCTACCGCCGGTCTTTTGTCTGTCGCAGTCCTTGCTCCGAATGCAGTACAAATGATCGCAAAACTAGGGATGCTGCCGAATAAGTACAATCGGACCCGTTACTTCCGATCGGCCATTGGACGACTAGAGCGACAGGGACTCATCCGACTTAAGAAGAAAGGGCAGCACACGTTCGCCGAGCTCACCCCGAAGGGCTCAAAAGAGCTGCAGCAATACAAAGTGCGGGAATATATCGAGTCGCACTGGCATACAAAAAGAAAGTGGGATAAGCGGTGGCGCGTGGTCATCTTTGATATTAAAGAGTTTAAGCGCTACCGCAGGGACCAGTTGCGGAAAGAGCTATATGCCTTTGGCTTTGTGAAGATACAACAAAGTGTTTGGGTGTATCCGTATGAGTGCGAAGAATTCGTTACATTACTAAAAACGCACCATGAATTGGGCACCTCAGTGCTCTATATGATTGTGCAAGAAATAGAACATGACATAAAGTTACGTCAGGCATTTGGTTTACCGAACGAGTAGTGGCATATGCTATAACTGATGCGGTCGTACCAGTTATAGCATGGTGGTTGACGGGGAGCGGGTGCGTGTTGTGGAACAGGGAAAGGGGAGGGAGATGGGGATAAGTCTATTGACGAGGAGCGGGGAGTCGTGTAAGTTAGACAGCTACTTCGAAACGAGGTGGCAAACAAAAAAGATTTCTCGCGAGCTTTGCTCGAAAGAAATCTTTCTGCCGAAAGGCACAGCCCACACGTGGCAACAGCTGCATTTGGGTAAAGGATATTGAAATCTGAATATATCGCCGTAGACAGCATGTGGCTCTCCACACGCTGGGGCGAACAAGTTAAGAACAATTTGTCCATAGCTTATCCACTGAGTTATCCACACAGTGAGTTAAGAAACGGCCAGAAATAAAGATTCTTGACAATCATCATCGCTTCGTATAAGTTAATGTCTCCTCACGGCGAGGCGAAGGAGATTCAAAACAGAAAACGGCAGAGAAAACAGATTGTGAACCGCATTTCGATCCGAATCAGTAGTTAAGAGCGTTAGTCTTTACGAACTAGCCTCTTGACAAAAAGATTCGAATCGAATAGTCTTCACAACCTCACTTCATTTGCAGCGAGTCGAAGTGAGTAGCTACCTCTTCTGATTACCACGGTCTTCAGTTGCTGTAGATACTCTCTTCGGCTCACGCAAAGTGAGCTTGAGAAATAGGTCTTTGTTAAAATTTGTGAGTGGGACAGAGTGTTACGGATTTATTCAGTAATACCCTGTCCCACTCCAAAAAATTCAAAAGAAACATTTGAACAGTTTCTTTCTCACAAGACTTCAGACAGGTGCAGCTCCTTCGGGTGCTCACACAGGTCGGCCGGACCCACTCCGCGCCGCCCTCCCACCGAAAGGTAGGGTCTGAATGACG
>Ga0208246_1000310_pt1 | contig 42211 bp, 39 predicted proteins | sample RifOxyD2_FD_184039 | JGI IMG/M metagenome (GOLD analysis project Ga0208246, IMG submission 184039) | Soil microbial communities from Rifle, Colorado - Rifle Oxygen_injection D2 (SPAdes) | ecosystem: Environmental > Terrestrial > Deep subsurface > Rock core/Sediment | place: Rifle, Colorado... | reverse complement strand
AGGATCTATCTTTGAGACGGTTTCTTCACCGTCTTGCGTTAGAGGAGCAATAACGTATTTAAAACCGTCGTCTTGAATTTTTTTAAGAGCATTGGATATCTCTTTTTGTCCTTCATCTTCTATGTTATAGCCCTTTAACTCAAAAGGGTAGCCTTTTGACATTAGATATGCAAATGAAGCATTTGTCGTAGAGGCTGCATATCTGGTTATTTTTTTGTAAGGAAGAAGCAGAGCGATACGGACTTTGCCCTGAGTAGAGATCTTCTTGCCGTTAAATATCGCCCAATACTCCTCTTTTGCTTTTTCAAGATTACTATCATCAAGTTTATGATCTGCATGTGCTAAGAAAGAGAATATAAACCCATCTTTAAGATACTTTTCCAAGCATTCTATGCTACAAGGATGCGGATCTAAGTTGAGTATAATATTTTTTGGGAGTGGAATATTTGAGATCAGATAACTCTTTGCAAGAAGAGAAATCGGCAACAATAGCGCTAAAAAATATAGTTTTTTCATATACAGCTCTTTATAGTTTTTAAATAATACCTCATAATCCTTTATTTTTGGTAGTTGCGAGGTGTTTTATACCCATACTTTTAACCAAAAATGTAGTTGTAAGTATGGATTTTTTATTATGAAAGCTATTATATCGGATTGTGTTTAATATATGCATATAATGATCTGATGAAGAAATACAAAGAATTATTTTATGGAATTATTCTTAGACAAAAATATATGAGTTATCATGATTTGTAAGCTATATATTTGAGTTGCTTACTATCAAGAACTTCATTACAGCATTAGATAGATACTTAAATTTCTTTCAAACCTCTTAAATATAATACTTTCTTGATTTAATCTAAAATATTATCAAAAGTGTATAAATATGAATCTTGAATCATGTGGTAAAGTTGTAATATATTTTAATAATAAGAAATATAAAAAACTTATTATTAAGCAATGGATTTAGTATACTTTATGATTCTGATAGATTTTATTGTAGTGCCTTCCCTCGTTTTATTGATGAATTAGATTTGGAAAAGATAGAAAAAGTACTGAATAGATATTATGTGATGTATTATGATGACCATAATATAAAATTGAAGACTTTATAAATCTACTAAGCATAGATGACTTTGATTTTAAAGTGTCTTAGTTTTAAAACGACACCACCTGTCCGTAAGCTATGTAATACTTCTTAAAATAAATGTTGCGGGGTATATGATATGGTTAAACAAGTACTTGGAGGAGTTGCACTTGCTGTAACTGGTTATGGAGTAAAAAGGTACTTTGAAGATTGTTGTGTTATCAATAGTGTACTTAACTATACTTTAGATAAAAACAGTAATGAAGAAGATAAGAGACGCAGTTTTTTTGTAGATTTGTCAAATTACAAAGATGTTTTGCCTGAACTAAAAGAAGCTATAGATAAATATATAGATGTTAAAATAAAACTTTTTAACGGCAGTCTAAAAGAATTAAGAACAGCTCTACTTGAGATAAAAAACTTAGATAAAGAGCTGGTAATTGCAAATATTGAATTGGTCGAAAAATATGACTTTAGATTTTTTCATAAAGAAACTGTTGAAAATATTGAAAAATTTACACAAATACTTCAACGAAGTAAACATTACATTGATAAAAACCTTGATAGCCTTGATACAATTATCATAAGCTCAAATGACTTTACTACATATAGTGCAGAGGATAAAAAGTTTGTTGAAAATCTTGCATATCTTTGTACAACCATAGATAAAATTGATAATTCAAAAATGACTTATGACAAGATGACTATATCAAGAGAAGTTGGAAAGGTAGAAACGATTATTGATTAAGATTTAGGAGTAAAAAAATCACATAGATCAATTTCAAGTATCTGTGATATTTTTAAAAGTTGTTCAAGGTTGAAGTGTTTGTTGTTATAACAGATTTCAGAACCCGATACGACAGAAACTGACTTATAGCCCATTTGTAAAGATAAATCAAGCTGAGATAGGTTCCTAGCTTTTCGATATTTAGCAACATTTCTACCTATGATTTGGTAAAGCTGTTGAGGAGTTAGTTTTTCCATTTGCACAACCTACTTAGAGTGATTACTTTCTTGTAAGTCTAGCTGTTGTACAATCTAACCTCAATCTCTTTTCATACAGTGTATAATAATAGATTTTTTGAAATAAAAAAGGAACTTCATGAATAATATTAATGTTTATATTAAAGAAAGTGTTAGAAATATTGCAAAAAAAGGTATATATATTGCACCAGATATTCCAGAAAAAAAACTAAATAATGTTATTAAAGCTTTTAATTGTGAAAGTTTTCAGAAATCAATTTTGGCGATATATGATAACACTCTTTTGGGAAGTGCCAAAGAAGGATTGGTATTTACTGGTGAAAAACTACTTTATAATAACGAGTCACTATATGAAATTTATTACAAAGACATTAAACAATCTGAATACTTAAAAGACTCCATAGTTAAAAATAATGGCAAAGAGGATATAGAACATTATATTCTAATTAAAACAGAAAATAAAATTTATAAAATAGATAATCTTGGAACCTTTAATTATCAAGCATTTGAAAGATTATTAAACGATATAATTAATAATTTTGATGTATATGCAGAAGAAGATCAATTAAAAACCATATCAGAAATGACAGAGGAATTCAAAGTAACATATTTAAAAGCCATTGTTAATATGACTTATATTGATGATAATAAAATTGATGATAAGGAACTAATTGAAATATTATTATTGATGACAAGGTTGAAACTTGATAGAGATACGAGATTTTTAATTAGATCATATATAGCAGAAATTTCACAAGAGGATATCATTACTTTAGAAAGCCTATTAACTACTATGAAAGAAAATTCAGAAACTAGTCATCATAAATCGTTAATGATTTCTCTAGCAAAAGATTTAATTAATGTTTACTTTAGTTCCAAAAATACTATAGAAAAAAACTTTAAATTCATAGAACAAAATCGCGGATTACTTGGTTTATCAAATAATGAGATTGACTTAGCTTATGAAACTGTAATTAATGATCATAAAATGTTAAAAGAAGATTTAGATGATGATGCAATTAAAAAAGGTTTTAAAGAACTTAGTTCAAAAGCAATAGCAGTAGGTACTCCAATCGGTGCTGTATATTTATCTGGTTCAGTGGCAGGTTTATCTGCGGCAGGTATGACTTCGGGATTAGCATCACTTGGCATGGGTGGTGTATTAGGCTTTTCTGGTATGGTAACAGGAATTGGTGCTGTAGTTGTTTTAGGAATAGGTGCATATAAAGGCATGCAATATTTAACTGGTGCAAATGAACTAACCAAATATAAAACACGCGAGCTAATGTTGCATGAAGTTATAAAGCAAACACAAAAAACAATTTCATTGATAATTGATGATATTAATTATGTTGTATTAAAGCTTAATGAAACAATATTAAAGCATGCAGATCAGACAGAAAAAATTAAAAAATTATCTTTAATAGTAGTACAATTTCAAGGGGCTTTAAAAAGTGTTGACTCTACAAGTAATACTAACCAAAACTCTGTAAATAGGCTTCATTGTCCTAAAATATTGGATAAAAGCAGAATGTTGTCGTTAACTGATGAACCTATAAAAAAACCTATTTATAATTTTATCTTATCAAATTATGAAAATAATGAAAATAATCAATTTACTTTAAAAAACACTATTGATTCAGAAGTATTAGAAAAAATGTCTGAAATTTTTCAAACAATCGGCTATTTTGATATGCATAATGCTGTAAAATCAAAAGCAACAGATGGTTTAAATAAAATAAAAGGTTTATTGGGATGAAAGAATTTCATTTAAAAAATGAAGGAAATATTTTAAAAGTTCAGAAACATCAACTTAATAAATCCCAAAATAAATTAGTAGAAATGGATGGCATATTGTCAAATATTCAGTCAAAACAAAATAGTGATGACTTTTTGCTTGATAATATGTTATCAGATATGGAATCACTGCTTGAAAGTACTAACAATATTACAAATATACAAGTATCAGAAGAATATATTTTAAATGTTGAGAATCAATTAGAGGTAACAGTTCAACCAGAAAACTTAAACTTAGTTACAGAGTTAAATAAAATAGATTTTGATGAAAATATGTCTTGGAATGAGTATTTGAAGTCTCTTGAAGAGTATGGCTTTAAACATAATCTTGATTTAAAAGATGATCCTTTTAAATCATTAATGACTAAATCTCAACAAGTAGAACTTCAAAACCGAATAGAAGAGGATTTTACTTTTAAAAATGCTCAATGTGATAAATATGACTATATGATAGCTGGAACTTGTGGAGTAATTTCTGGACTTATAGATATTTTATTTGTTGGTGCTCCAGGGGATAGTAAATTTGGGGATATAGCTGATAAACAAGCAAATAAGATTACTGAAAAATTTGCAGAATTTTTGGGCTGGGATAAAGAAAAGGTTGTTTCTAAAGGGAATAACACCACAGCAAGTGCAATAGATTTTCTAGAAGGAAATAAACAACGATCAGTTACTTTTAATAAAGATTCTTGGTTGTATAAACAATTACAAATGATAGGATTGATTAATGAAGATGGCAAGTTTAAAGGTTTTAAAGTAAATTATGATCAAACATCTCTAAGTGATATTGCTAAAGAAGGGAAGAAGTTATCAACTAAGAATCATCACTTAAAAAGCTTAGGGCATTCTCCTGATATAATTGGATTGATTTTTTCTATATTTAATCAATTTACCAATACTTCTTCTTTTATTATTGAAGGAAAGATTATAACAATAGATACTGATCAATCTGAAATAAACCTTCAAGGTCATAACTTTATTGCTAAAATATTTTATGGTTTTGCAAATTGGTTTGGACATGTTATGTCTGATTGGTCTGGGTCCAATGGTACTGTTGGAAATGGAGAAAGAGGAACAGGGGTTCCGATACCTTTTTATAATTTATTTCAAATGATTGATATAGGATCATTTAAAGATACAAATTCTAATGGTTTTAAGGAAAAAACTTTTGCTGAAATAACAGAAAAAGTATTTAAGAATGGCTACGATGCTAGATATGGTATGGCTATGGCAGTTCCAGTCTTAATAAATGAATTACTTATTAGATTTATGTACACAATGAAATCAAGATTTTATCACCAAAAAGAGTGGAAAGAATGTATTCCAAAAGGTAATATTCCAGAAGTAAGAAGAATGCTCTTAGTAGGTCATGGAACGCTATGTGTTATGGATGGAGCAGATGCTTATTGGCAAACAAAAGCTAAAGGAACTCCAGTTCAGGCTGTAGAGATACTATTAAGAATAAACCTTATCGCTTGGACAAGATTTGGACAACTTGCATTAAAAGAGCTATATGCTTGGTATAATAGTGGACATATTGATGCTGAAGCAGTTGATGAATATATTGATAATGATCTAAAAAGAATGTTAAAATCATAAAGGGAAATACCATAGTAACGTACTTCAAAACACCATTTATATTAAGTTTGATGTTTATATCTTTGGCAATAATCACGAATCTATTTACGACTATCAAGTTTTTAGATTTTGTTTTAGATTTTTTTATAGAATGTAGTAAAGTTCAATCAAAATGGCTCTTTAGATTAAAAAAGTATTTTTAATCTATGGCAAAATCACACGACACTCTAGCTCAAAGACTATCTTTAATCCTTACAAAATTCAATAGCGGTGAACGATTCACCGCTATTGAATTAGCTGATGAGTTTAATGTAAATGTTCGCACTATTCAAAGAGATATAAAAGAAAGGCTCTCTTACATCCCTATACAAAAAAATGGCGACTACTACAGTATGGAAAGCTATGCTCTTGGAAAACTTAATTTTGAAGATATAAAAAACTTTGCTACTCTAAGCGGGATAAAATCACTCTATCCATCGCTATCAAATGAATTTATAACTGATATTTTAAATGCAAAACTAAATAGTGCTTACCTTATCAAAAATCAAGGCTTTGAAGATATTAGCTTAAAAAAAGAGTGGTTTGAAATGTTAAGTGCAGCTATAGTTAAAAATAGTCCTGTAAACTTTGAATATAAAGAAAAAAATAGAACTGTAAACCCTTACAAACTTGTAAACAATAATTCTATCTGGTACTTACTTGCAGATGAAAATGACAAACTAAAAACATTTACATTTTCAATGATTCAAAAGTTTAGATGGGAAGATGACATAAAAATATTTACTCCTAAAAAAGAGTTTTTAGTGCAAATAGTAAAAAACGACACCAACTGGTTTTCAAATGAACTTATTGAAGTAACACTTCAAATAGACAATGAGGCAAAAGAGTATTTTACTAGAAAAGATATATTAGCAAATCAAAAGATACTAGAACAAAATGAGAATCACTTTATCATCTCTACAAAAATATCTTACGATGATGAGATACTAAAGCTTGTAAAATACTGGATACCCTATATCAAGATTATTTCACCGCATTATTTACAAGATAAGATTAATAGAATTTTGCAAGAGTACCTAAACAATAGTTCTTTGTAAAAATTTGGTTGCACTAGTTGTTCATCAAGCATGCTCTCTAATATACATTCAAAAGTCATCTTTAGTACCAACAACTAAATTAGTTTTGAATGGTCCCTACTACATATGATGACGAAATATTTTTTTATAGGTAGTGTCCAATATCTCTCCTTGTATACTTTATTATTTTAATATGCTATTATTTATTTTTTTGTTTCTTCAAATTAATTATTATTTATAAATATTTAAAGTCATCATAGCATTTTCAGCTTTTCTTGTTCAAGTGTAATTTTATGGTTCTTAATAAAAGATATTAATTCTTGTAGTTTAGACTCATCTTGTGATTCTATATTTAAATATTTTATTTGATTTGAATAATCTTTTTTATAGTTCTTTTTTTTAATAATTGTATAAATATCATCAGGTATTAAAAAAGAGTGCGATTTACAATTTTTCAATTTTGGAACAATTGTATTAAGATAAATGCTAATTCCTGCTAAATCAAAATCTCCAAAATGAATATATTCACCTTGGAAAGATTCAAGCCATTTATATTGATAAGATGTTTTATATTCACTAAGTGAAAGAAATAGATAGCTTTTGTTTTCATTAAACAAATGTCTATATTTATTAATATACCATACTACTTGCGGGTTTTCCACTCCCACAATGATAATATCATCATCAAGCTCTAGTTTTGAGGTATAGTGTATAAATAAGCCAGTACCTTCCATTGGGTAGAAGTGTCGTTTTTTACCATTATATTTAACCTCTAGCTTACTAAGTATACTTACCATTAAGCCATTAAAACTTTTAGATTCAATTCTTTTTGTATCTGAATAGTTAGCTGCAATCTCATCACGGCTTAGAGGTTCCTCACATTGTTTTATAAAATAATTTATATCTTCTATAGAACCAACAGTATATCCATTAGCCTTAATAACTCCTAAAAGAGCCTCTGAATCATTTAAATATATTTGTTGTGGTTTTCCATCGATATATACTGAATTACATCCTAAAAGTGCATCTAAAAGCTTTTTAGAGCCAAGCAAACTTTTAGATATATATCTATCTTCCAAAAGTGTTTTTATGGTTCTAAAGTTATTGCTAGTTATATTTATAGCCATTACCAATCATCCATTGCATCTACTGCATCTATTAAAGTTAGCTCAACTCGATTTTGACTTTCTCTAGTTCCCATATATATTCTAGGGTATGCTTCAATTATATCATCATCATTTGCGGCAGTTCCATTTATAAATACAAATTTTAGCTGTTTAGCATATTCCATTAGTTCAGTAAAGTAGTCTGCCGATATTTGACCTATCTCATCAATAATACAATGGTATCTTGTATTCTCACTATTCGTAAACTTATTTGTAACCATTTTAAGTAGTGTTATGTATATGATAGCTTTTACCATAATTGATGTTCCATTACTTCCTACACTATCAAGTGTAGCAATCCCTTTGGTAACTTGACCATTTTCACTTACATCAAAGGTTAATGTGCTTATATCTGCGACGGTAATACTTTTTTTAAATGTTTTATCTAGAATAGTTTGTAAATCTTGTGCTATTCTTACTAGATTATCTTTAACCTGTTCAGACCTTTTGCTATTTTCATAACCAATAAGCATATTGGCACTTAACATATCTCCAATACTCTCAATTCTAGTTACCACTTCATCTTTTCCTGTATCTTTAAAGTTAAGTCTTATAAAGTCTATTACTGTAATATTTTTAATACCATCTCGAATAGTTCCATTTATAGTATTTACATCTTTTACAATACTTTCAAATGTACCTTTTATGTGTGATATCTTACTTACTGCATCATTTATAGTTTCTATCAATATATGAAGCTGTAAACTAGTTCCTTCAATATCAAACTTCGTTTTAACAAAGTCTGCATATTCCCTAGCTATTGCTATATATTGTTCAATATTATCGTCAAAACTATTTATATCAAACTTGGTTTTTAATTGCATTTGATTATTTGCTGGAATACCATCAATAACTTTTCCAGTTTCAAGTATTATTGTTTTTTCTCTCTCACTTTGTTGAACCATAATAGTTCTATATCTTTCAAGTATATTTATATTCTTTTTTCTTTCAAGCAATAATACAACCTCATTATCTAAATAAGGTTCATAGCTTTTGTTTACATTTAATATAATTTCAGATATCTCATCTTCAAACTTCTTAAAAGAGGTATCGTGATTTTTCCAAATATTGATTGCTCTGGATATTCCTGTAAGTTGATTTTCTACTATTTCAAGTTCATTATCAAAATAATTTCTATCCTTATCTCTTTGTTCAATCGCAATATCAAGTTGTTCTTTTAAGATAGGTACTTTACTGTAATTTGGTAGCACTTCATCATTATATCTTGTAATCATAGATCTATTTTCTATAATTAACTTGAGTTTTTTATTTAGTTGTTTAAAAGTTCTTTGAAGTGATTCTAGTTCATCAGTATCAATATTCTCACTTTTTTTAATCTCGTTGTATGTTTCATGGATTCTTTTATCTGATTCATCTATTAGAACTTTATATTTATAATTTATACCATTTAAACTTCTTTTACAATCAGTTAGCTCTTTATTTAAGCTACTCTCTTTATTATCATATTTTTTATTTATATCAAGAGTTAAACCTGATATTTTTATTTTTAATCCATCTAAATATTCTTTTAACCCATCCAATTGAAGTTTATCTTTTTCAAGCTGCCCTTTTTTATTAATAATTACACTATCTAGTTCTTCTTTTAATCTTAGTAGCTCTTCATTTAGTCTTGTATTTTCATTGTTTATTTTTATCTCATTATCTTTGATCTTTGGAGATAAAATATAAATCTCTCTTGAGTTTTCTTTTAATAGCTTTTGGTGTTTGCTTGATGTTGATTTTAAATTATCTTCAAGGACTTTAAACTTTATTTTATGTCTAGCTATTAGTTCATTTACTTGTTTTTGCAAAGACATTTTACTATTTTCAAGTGTTTCAACATCATACTTAGTTGCAAGAGATTCTACATCACCATCAACCTTTAATCCATAAAAAGTATTGTTGCTTGTCTCAATCTTAAATTCTAAATGTTGTTCTTCAAATAATATCTCATCACTCGCAAGGGCTAATATCTTTCTTTTATTTGGTACTTCATTTTTATTTAAAAATCCAAATAAATTATCTTTACCTATATCTAGTTTTTTATTAATATCATCAATTTTAGATTGAAGTTTTTCTTTTTGTGAACTATATTCTCCTAGTTCATTTTCTATCTTTTTATTAATTTCGTCAAAATTATCATCTCTTGATTTTTCAAGCGCTATCTTTTCAGTATTTAAGGTAATTAACTGTACTGCCATAGAGCTTTTTAAAGTTGATAATCTTTTTATCTCCTCTTCAAATTTCTTACTAGAACTATTTTCTAACTTTTGAGTAGGAAGTAACGAGATAGTGATTTCATTTTGTGATATCTCTTTATCTAAAACGGTATACTCGCTAGTTTTAGATTCAAGGTCTGATTTCATAGAAGATGTATTCGTTTCAATTTCTGTATCTTTGTCTTTTGATAGTTGTAATATATTTGTGCTTATACTATCTTTTTTGCTTTCAAGTTCTTGCTTTTCAGCATCTTTTTTATTATTAAGTTCATTTTTTACTTTTTGTTTATCTCGATTTTCTTTTACCTCAAGTTCTTCTATGCTACTAGATATAGTATTAACTTTAATACCTAGTTCAGTTGATTTAATTTCATATTCATTTTGTTTACCTTGTTCTATTATTAAATCTTCAATTCTATATTTTTGAATGAAAGAGTTGTATATTTCCTCATTACTATTAATACTATTTTTTAATTGTGCTATTTGAGTGTCATAGTTAGTAGATTTCATTTTCCACTCTTTAGTAAGTGTATCTCTTCTATCTATTTTTATTTTTTCTTCAGCTAAAAAGTTAAGATGCTTATCATTTATTACTTTTTTAATTATCTCTTTATTGTATGTGATAGTCTCTAATTCAAACTTTGTTTTATCTATTTCGTCAAGTAACGCTTTGTATGAAATAATTGTATCATCAAGTCTAAGTATCCGATCTCTTCTTTCTTTTATAAGATCAAAGTGAGATACATTTCTTAGTGCATCAGATAATCTATTTTTAAATTCCAAGACATCTAAAGAGTATTCTTTTTCTCCAATTAAAGAGATAAGCATGTCTTTAATACCTCTATCCCTAACTGATGAATTTGAATATATATTAAACAAGTATTTACCAAATACACTTGCTGATTCTTCACTATCATAAAATGAAAAATCTAGTTCTGGCTTATCTTTAGTAGGTAATTGGTTATAACTTCTTTTACACATCACTTTTTTAAATGTTGGCACAGTTTCACTTTTATAATAAGGTAAACTTTGTTTTGAACAATTTGCTAGTATCTCTTTTAAATTTAAACATCTATTATCTTCATCAAGATATAAAGTACTTATATCATTTTCATAATTATGTATATTGATAAATGTATGCTTTACTTTCCCCTCATCTTTACTTATGATAAGGGCATTTTTACCGATAATATTTTCATAAATGTAGATTAGATGAGCATAGCTACCATCTAAATGCCAATCATAAAAACTAAGTTCTTTTTTTAACGGTCTAGTTTTCTCTTTATCCATAGTATAAAAATAACATACAGCACTCATCACAGTTGTTTTACCTACACCTGAACTACCAAGGAAAAGTGTAAAATCATCTATAATTACATTTTCATTTGGGAAGTGCCCACTATTAATAAATCTAATCTCTTTTAATCCAAGTTTATTATAAGTCATACTCTACTTCCTCAATAGTATCTTCAATAAATTTAAATGATCTAAGTATAAGAAACTGACCTTCTTTATTTCCAATACTCTCGGCAAAACCATCCCTTTTCAACCTTGCAATAATTGAATCAATAGCTTCACGATTTGTAGAACGTTTGTTTAAAAAATTCATTTTATTTATCATAGTTTGTAATTCAATATCTACATTTAATCTACTTTCCATATCACTTGCACTAAATGGACCACCATCTGATGAACCAATATTGCTATTTAATAGTTTTAAGAATCTATACATATCTATATAATCAATATAGTTATTTATGTAAGGTTTAGGAATAGTTTCATATCCATCTATAATAAAGTAAAAAAATCCAGTATCTGTTACAAGTGTATACCCTATGATACGATAGTAATCTCTCACATCTTGTTTATATTGCAGTACAAAATTATATGCTTCTTTGGTTTTAAAATCTGTACTATTTTCATTGATGAACTTACCATTTATCCTACAATCTTCAATCACTTGAAAAATATCTTTATACTCATATAGCTGTGATAAATCCATATTATCCCCTTTTAGTAATATACGGCATTTTGATACCTTTATGTTCTATAATCTCATTTTTAGAAATAGCTAAAAATTTATTATATTGAAGTGTCATTCTAATAAAAATAGATAAGAACTGTTTTTTATCCAAATCTTTTTGTTTTAAAAATGTTGCTAGGTCTTTATCTTGTTTAATAAAACCTTTATAAACCTTTTTAGTACTAAGCAGCATTCTTTGTTTAACCTCTTTATCTTGATAAGGCTTAATAGCTTCAGGTCTTTTTTCTTCTTTTTGCATATCTTCATTGACTGCAATATTATTTTCTTTTGCAAGGAGCACTATAGATGCAATCAATTCATCATCATTCTTATATTGCGTTTTGACTTTAATGGGTGCAGCAATGTTTTTCAATCTAAATAGTACAGATTCTATATTGCTTTTTTCAAACAACTCACCATTAATTTTAAGTTTATATAGATGATTTAACTTTTCAATCTTTTTAGCTTCTTTTTCAATATGAATAAGATATCTTGAAAGCTCATTAAGTGTTTTGCTTATATTTTCCCTTACAACATGTATATGGTGTGCCAACTGGTTAATATGAAATGAAACTGAATCGTTTCCAAGTTCATCCACAAAATAAGGCTTATACTCTATCAAAAATTTATCTGTATTATTTACTGCTTCTGATAATGCAGTAAGATCAGCTTTACAATCATACAGATTTGCTCTTTTGACTTCAAAGTTTACTTCAGCTTTAAACTTCATCTCTTTTTCATTTAGTGATTCTATTGCTCTATATATAATCTTTTTAATACTTCTAAAGACAGAGTTAATTTTTTTAGTTTCACTCGAATAATCATTTACATCTTTTCTTTTAATATTTATATCTCTAATTAGCTTTTTGATAATTTTTTGTTTATCTTCAATATCTTTGATATTTACATCCGTATATGTTTTTAAGTGAGCATTGTAATCATCACTTAGTAATAACGAGTATGAATACTCATCATAATCAAATACGTTAAAGTCAATTAGTTTTTCTATTGAAGGAGATAAATCTTTATTCTTATTAGAATCATAATAAGATACTCCTTCTGTATATTCAATACTACCTTTAACATGAGCTTCTATTATTGCTTCTTTAGCATCATTTTGTACTTTGATAAATTCTTTTGGATTAATAGTAGTTATCATGCATAGTTACCATTTATTATTTTATTTACCGCATAATACACCGATAGCATCCTGAATATTTATTTGAAACTCTTCTTTTGCAACATCAAGCATATATCTGTTAAAAAAATCTTCTTTCTTGAAATACTTTGCATACATCTTAGTATTATGAATCCAAACATGAAGTAATTGGTTATTTGAATGATTAAATTCTAAATATAAATTTGTGTCAGGAGTAGAAGCTAAATCCCACAGCCATGTTCTTTTAGGTTTCCATTCAACTGTAAATTTACCACGCTCTTTAGATGGTTTTAAAAAGAACCTCTTATTCCAAAACTCTTGAATATCAACTACCCAAATAACTCTTCTATTTGTAGCATGTTGATAAAACTCTACTCTTTCTCTAGAGTCTCTCATATCAATTTTACTTCTTTGAATTTCTATAACAGTATTATTAGAGCCTAAAATATCTGCTCTATGCTCATTGTTTTCACCAAAAATTACTTCACAATATTCATCTTTAATTGATGCTTTCCAAGTAACATGCCATTCTGATTCAGGTTCATATCCTCTATCAAATACTGGCTTTTTATCTGTGTATGCCCAAAATTGACGAACCAGCCCAACATGTGCTTTTACTTCCAAATTACTCCAAGGACATATTCCAAATTCACCTCGACCAGCTTCTTCTGCTCTTTTTTTTCTATCATTATGAATTGCTAATAACATCATCCCTCTTTTAAAGTTTTAGAAAGTATAAAATACTTAGAGGACAAAAATGTGTCCTCACTGCGTTATATAGTATAATTTTCTAGATTTTCTCGAATAATATTTTTTAAATTTTCTGGATATATAACCTCTATATGTGGTATCCATTGCTGTATTAAAGGTGAGATTTCTCTTAAATCAGATACTGTTATATCCATAATATATTTATCTTTAAACTCTTCATCTTTATATATCTTCTGAGAACTATTAAGTTGTTTCCGTTGTAACACTTTCATGGGAGCTTTTGACAATCTAAGTCGTACTGCATTTTCTTCATAAATATTGAAATAAGCATTAATTGCATTTTCTAATTTATCACGATAAAGATGTTCATCCAAACTAAATATTTGTTCAAGCACCTTTATATTTTTTATTCCTTTAAAATGATATGTCCAAAATGAATTCTGCTTTAAGTCATAACAAAACAGATACCAATACTGTTCTAAGTTTGTAATTTTTAATGGTTGTACATGTTTAACATTATCATCATAATGAAATGAAAATTTTATCTCTTGTGTTTTTTCAATGGCAGTTTTAATTAAATAAAATTCATCTTTACAAGAAGGGAACAATTCTTCAATAGAGTTTTGCTTGTAGACAGAATGAGATACTTTTTCTTGAAGAAAATCAAAAAGTTCTATAGATTGATCATAAAGATAAGGATCTTCATGATAAGCTCTTTTAAGGAGTATTGCAATTGACACTAAATTACTGGCTGTATAAGCACGTATGTCAATAATAGGCTTAGGAACAGTCCATTTATTTTCATTATATTCTATAGGTGATTCAAATAGAACAGAGATAATTTTTTCAAAATCACGAACTATTGTTTTTCTATGACATCCTAAAAACTTAGCAATTTCAACAGGATGTAACTCTTCATCTCTTCTGATTTTATGAAAAATATACTCATATCTTTCTAAGTCTTTTGCTTTTGTCATTCCACACCTTTTAATACTTTCAAAATTTTAACCATTGCTAAAGTGTCAAGTTTACAGTACTCAAGTAAGGCTATTCTAGTTTTTTCTTTTTCTTCTCTACTCATACTAGAAAGTTTAGGAAAAGCGTTCATAGCATCACTACCATTTTGAATACCGTTTAAATTTTTATACGCTTCTGCCATCTCTGGAACCAATGACGGTAAGACATATTTAATAGAATAGCTGCCTTGCATTTGCGGAGTAACGTAGTAGTTCTTTTGAAAAGGGAACATCAAGTCTTTTATATTTTCATTTATAGCAAGAAGATGACTACTAAATTCGGCAAAGCTGTCAGCTAGTTTAGCATTTACACCTTTTTCAAAACTCATGTTATAAGCTAAGACTGTAACATCCGTAGGAATATCTTCAACAAGCCTCTTAGCTAATTCATAACGAGGGTCAACGCCATCTTCCCCTAGAAACTCTTTATGCTCTATAGTTCCATCAGAGTGCTCTATATGAAGCGAATACTGAAAAGGTATCTGTTGGTATGGACTAATACCTTTTCACTCAGGAATGGCTTGCTGAAAGGTCTCAAAATCTAGATGGTAAATAGGATAACTTAATGTGTCAAGAAAATCTTTTATGTTCTCTTCATCTATAAAAGTTACTTGATCTTTCCAGTTTTGAACCTTTTGTTTTTGTATAGCCGTCATAGTGTAAGTACTCGGAATATCTTCTATTTTAACAATTCCTTGCGCATAAAGTTCTATCTGCTTCTTACTGCCAAGATTAAATATGTTAAACATTGAATAATCAGGTATGTTCCTCTGGACTTTCCAACAGTACTCTTTTGCATCACACTCATAAGGGTTATTACAGTGACTTCCAATGTCAATATTTGGTTCATTGTCTCTGTCAGCTAAATATGCTTCAAACTCTTCAAGCCTTGTAGGAATATCAACTTGTAAAGCATTAACTTCATCGCTAACATTCGCAATCATAAATAGTTCATTTAAATCAAGCTCATCATCTCGAACGTAAGCATTGTCAATATGTATAACATTGCTACTAGTTACGGTATATCCAAGCCGTTTAAGCACATACGACTGTATGGAAACGTCATGCAGGTAAATATCTTTAACGCTACTTGAACTTTTTACTTCATATATCTCTAATCCATCAGGTGTGATTTTTAGCACATCCACCAAAACCAAAATACCATCATATAAAAAAGTGGCTTCGTAGATGTACTCCAACCCCTCATCCATCCACTCTTTTGTTGTTTCAAGCATACTGTTAAAGTCGTCAGGATTATAAATGACCTCTTTTCCATTTGGGAAAATTCCACATGCCAAGTCGCCGACTACATTACCAGTTTCAAATCTTGCCAATGCTGTTGCATCTGGTGATGTCAATACTTCTTTTTTGTACTTGTTTAACCATAGTGCTTTTGGGCATTGGATGGCTTTTGTATAAAGGGATTTAGATAGGTTCATCATTCTTCTAAATACTTCTCTTTAAAATTAATTCTTTCCGTTCTCAATCCGAATTTATTAAACTTGTACCGCATGTAAGCCGACATCATTTCTTCATGAGTCGACATAAATATTTGCCTATCTGAAAATTCATTTCTAAGCAAATTTACAAATCCTGCAATATTAAGTTCATCTAGTGTTTGTACTGGGTCATCTATAAACAACAATTTGCTTTCAGAATATCTTTTATTTAAAGCAAGTGTAAAAGAAAGTACTAAAGATGCCAATTGTCCAGAACTCATTGAAAAAATCGCATCATGTTGATTGTAGTCTGCATTATTATTTGCATCAAGTAACATGCTCTCAATAAAGCGAATTTCTCCTTGATCAGACTTTATAAAAAGTCCTAACCCATTTTGATAATCTTGCATTATTCTTCCAGAATAAATATGAAAGAATATTTCAATATCTCCTATTAGCAACTCTTGATACTTATGTAACTCTTCTTTGTATATATCAATTATTTTTTTGAGATTTACTTTCATTGTGTTCGCACTGTCAAAATCACTTTTCTTTCTAATATATTGGTTATTCAATTTTATAATTTCTTCATTTTGATATTGCAAGTACTTCCATTCAATATATTTCATTTTTGTTGCCACTTTGTCTGTATTTATCTTTGCAACATTATTAATATTCTCATCAAAATAGCTCAAGAACAAATCTCTAAAATAATCTTTAATTTTTTCTATATCAACAGTTTTCTTTCTTTCTAATACAGCTTTTTTTATTAATAAAATATGTTCACTAACATCTACAGATTTTTCTTCTTTGTTATAGTGCTCTTCCAAATTAATTTCAAACTTCAAGAACTTATCATTTAATGATAAAATAATATGCTCATTTTTTTTAATTATCTTTAAATTATTAATAAAAGCAACATCAACTGGATTTTTTTTGATATATTCTGCTAAATATAGATTTATAGGCTGAAAATAATATTTATCAAAATCCTCAATTTTTGGTATTAGCTCATTGCCACTTGTTTTAATCAACTCATTGAGCAAACGTGTTTGTTCTTCAAAATTATCAATTAAGCTTTCGGCTTCTTTCCAGTCACATCCACAAAGAGGACAGTTAGTATCAGGGGTCACTTCATGGTAACTTATATATTTTTCTAAGAATGTACTTCTTGATGTAGCTACATTACTTAATAGTTTTGAAAGTTTATCTGTCGTTACGATTTTTTTCTTGATTTCATGCAAAACTTCATGATATTTTTCGATATCAACTATATCTTTTAACAAACTTATAAGTTCAATGGGCAAAGTTGCATGTTCATTTTCGATTGCAGATAAAGAACCTTTCTCAAAGCCTTTTAGATAGCCTGTAATCTTAGTATTAATTAGTAGTTTTGCTGATATTTCTTCTTCTTTTTCTATAAATTTGTAGAAAAGCAACAAATCTTTCAAATGAACTTCATTAACTACTAATTCATCCAATTTATCATTTTCATTTTTTTTATTAAATTCCTCAAAATTAGTGATAAATAAGTTAAGTTTTTTTAGCTCTCCTTCTTCTCCAAGCCACTGAGAATATTTCCCATCAGTAAAAATAAGAGTTTCTCTGTCCCATAATATATCTTTTGTTTCGAGTAGTTGCAAGTACTCTGTCTCTTCAACATCTTGTCTTAAAGCACTTCCAAGTGCTCTATGCTGTTGTTCAATCTGTTCATATTCTCGCTTAACTTCCGGACTACATCTTTCTCTAGCTTTTACATATACTACATTTAGTTTATTGATTTTTTCATCAATTTGAATTGTATTAAATAGATGAGACATTTTTGTTTTGCGGTCTTTATCTTTATTTTTTAAAAAATCTATATTTTCTTCTTGCTCAACATAATTTAAAAACTCAAAGTTTTTATTAAAATCTATACCTAATAGATTATTAAAAAAATCACTACCTTCTATCCTTTCACCATCAGAAGCCTCAAAAGTAGTTAGTTTATATAAAGGTAAAGTAAATTCATGAGCTTTCCCATTTTCTATTAATGTCCCACAGTTTTCTTTTCGCATTAAGAAAAAGGACTCACCATTAATTTCTATCTGAGCTTTTATAAATAAATCATCTTCATTTACTACCCCATCATTATGAACAAAAGGATTGCCATTTATTATTTGTCTAGCATCTGTAATTTTTGAAAGAGTAGAGTATCTACGTAATTTGCCAGTGAACAACAACTCTATTGCATCGTAAAATGATGTTTTTCCGAATCCATTCGGTCCATCGAGAACAACTAAAGAACTACTATCCAGTTGAATGCTAGAAAAGTTCTTAAATAATTTAAAATTTTGTATCTGTATTTGTTTTATTTTAATTCCCATTGTCTTGTTCCTCAATAGATGGAATCAAATTATTTATTAATTCTGTAGTGTCTATAATCTTTAGCTCTTCTATAGAGATTTCTTCATATAACTCAAAAACCTTATCATTTAAATTTTTTAAGCGATTGCTAGTATGTGCTGTAAGTCTTTTATTTATATTTTCTTCCAAAGATTCAATACCTGCACTAGTATCTATATTAATAGAAATGAATGGTAATTTCATAGCCATTCTATATAATAATTCATGCCAGTTTTGCGAGTGTGGATTTAGTTTATACTCTTTAAATACTTCACTTTTTGGAATTGTTTCTTTGATAAAGTCAGTTATATTTCGATCACTAACTTCTTCTATCAACCTTGTATATTCATCTAAAGAAAAATATAAAACATGTTTTTTAAAATAATAAGGGTCTTCTTCTATTGGCATGATTTTCTTTTTCATGACTTTGTAATCTAATCTCCCACCCGTATTCCATAAAATTAACATTGAGATATTCTTGACTAATTCATCAGAATCATTCATACCACTACACAGTTTAAGTATCTCATCTTGATTATTCAGGAGAGTATCTAGGTTTTCTTCTACTACTACATACCAAAAATCTTTTTTGTTTGTAGCCTCAATTTTTGAAAACAAGTTACCTTGACCAACTTCTTGGCATACATATTCATATGATTCAAATAAACTTTTTATTATATTAACCATCAATTTCCCTTTTTGCATTTTCTATACTTATTAATGAAACTTTTTTCCAGTTCATAATATGCCTTTCATCTTCAGTATTTCGAACAATATGATTAGAAGCGATTGACGGAATATCAATATTGCTTGTGATTAACTTCTGATTTTCAAATAATATATCTAAGTCTGTAGTTAACGCATTTTTAATAATCCTTTGACAAACCTTCTCTTGATGTCTTTGAGCACTAATAATACATGTAGGAGAATATGTTTTTGGTAAGATAGTCCATTTCATCAAACTTTTACTGATATAGTCTGGTTCTTTGTCAATTTGATGTAAAGTATATAAAAGCACATCTTTTATTTCTTCTGCAGTGAATGACTTATCCTTATAATCTGAAAGTGAATCGAAGATAAACTCTCGATGAGGGATAATATTTCTAATAAACTTTATTAAATCATCTCTATTAAGTCTCTCAAATTGAATAATAAATTTATTTAACTTTTGCAGATTTTCGTCTTCTAATTCATCTTCATATTCAAGGCAATATTCTTGATAATATTTACACACATCACTTTTGAGTTGATATAAATAATAATCTTCTCCTAGCCCTTGTTCATTTAAATCTTGCGACAAAATATTTTCAAATTCTAGAAATTCTATTCTCTTATCATAAGCCGCACGAGTCTCAGGCAAGATTCCATCATGAATAATCTGATGAATTTTAAAAAGCTTTTTTACTAAAATATTGTCTAAATTATTCCTCACCTTCTCAGCATACTCATTTGTTGCTTTTGATGGATTAGTAGGGAAAAATTTTGTTCTCATTAATTCTATGATTAAAGTCTCAATTTCGGCATCAATATTATCCACAGAACAAAAAGGGCTGATTCCATATTTATATACTTTTACAGGAGAATAATCTATTTCTATATCTGGCACTGTTTTATCTGTAATTATTTGAGCTAAATGAAAATGTAAACTATTACAACCAGCAATTAAACCACCATCTTGAAGTTGTGAGAAAGCTTCATTATATGTACTAAAATAATGAGATTTTTTTGCCTTCACTTGGTGCATAGAAATAATATTTCCATTTGCATCTAAGATTGCAAAGTCATCTAAACTATCTAGTTGTAAAGTAAAATTGGGATTGTTTATTTCTTTTAATACATGATAAATTGCAACTTTTCCTTGATAAACAAATCCACTCCAGCTACTTATAGCAGTGTTTAAAAGTTTTTCTTTTGCAATTCGTTTTTTTTCATAATCATCAGTATAAATATAATTTAAATTGTAGCCATTAGGTTTTCTTTTTTTAAAAATCATTATATTTATTCCTATTTTATTACCTATTTAATCTCAACAAAACTAGTCCCATCCCCATTAGGAATAACCTTTATCTGCAAAGGTATCCGCTCTTTGAGCGCTTCCACATGTGAGATGACACCGACCATTTTTCCACCACTTTGTAAGAGGTTTAGAGCATTTAGAGCTGTTTCCAAACTATCTGCATCAAGTGTCCCAAAACCCTCATCCAAAAAGAGAGAATCTATCGCTATCTTTTGACTAGCGAGTTCAGAAAGACCTAGTGCAAGAGCAAGGCTGACTATGAAGCTTTCTCCACCTGATAAAGTGCTTACAGGACGAACTACATTTCCTTGATAAGCGTCGATGACCTCAAGCTCTAACAGTTTGTCTTGGCTCCTTGCCAAGGTATAACGAGAACTTAAAATATTCAAATGTTGATTTGCTAAGTTTATGAGCTGATCTAGAGTTATGCCTTGCGCAAACTTTTTGAACTTTGTTCCATCTGCCGAGCCTACAAGCTCATTGAGTTTTACCCAGACTTTAAAAGCCTCTTTTTTCACTTCAAGCGATGCAATTCTCTCTTTATGTTTATCACTGTTTTCTTTGTTTAGTTCTAACTCTTTTTTATCGCTACCTATACTCTCTTGAAGAGCATTTGCTTTTTGTTCTAGCAGCGCTTGTATGGTTCGCAACTCTTCACTCGGTCTATCACTAATAGGCTCTTTTTGATGCTCTTGTAGTTTTTTTATAGTTTCTGTTTTTAATGTTTGGGTCTGTGTATACTTATCTTCTATAGCCTTACAGAGAGTAACCAACTCTTCTCTCTCTTTATTATTTAGTAATGCACTTTGTAACTCTTGCTCATTTTTAAAATCATTCTCTTTGTATAACTCTTCTAGTCTAGAAGTCAGTTGATTTAGCTTATTTTCATCCTCTAATATTTTTGTATCTAAAGTTTTCTTGTAAGTAGAACGCTCTTCATCTTTTGTTATTAGTTCATTTAGATTCTCTTTTGAGAGTTGTTCTTTTTTTTGCGTAGTATCATACTTAGTTGTGACCTCTTTTTCATGAGCATCTAAGTCAGCCACATTGAGTATATCTATACGCTTAGAAGTAAGTTCTTTAATACTCAACTCTAACTCGTTTAAGTTTTGCATAGCTGCTTCAATTTCTGTAGTTATTGAAGCTTCTTTGGTTTGACTCTCTTTTTTATCAATTTCACATTTATTCAGCTCTGATTCTAAGACTCGTAAAGCTTCTAATGTTTCAGAATATATCTCTTTTCTTTTCACAAGCTCTTGATACTGAGTATCTATTCTCTCGAAATCTAGTTCTAATTCAAACTCTTTGAAGTGTAATTTTAAACTTTCTGCATATTCTTCAATTTTTGACTGCTTAGACTTTATAGTTAATGCTAGTTGCTCTTTCTCAGCAGTATGCTTTTGCATTGTAATATTTAGCTCATTACATGATTTTTCTTCTACTTGAAGTATTTCTCTAGCTTTATCTCTTTGTTTAAGTAGCTCATCTTTTTTTATGCGATTTTGCTTTAGCTCATAAAGCTGTTTATTAAGAATTTCTTGTTTCTCTTTGAGATTTATTTCACACTCATCTATTAGTTCAAATGAGTGTTGATTAAACATATTTTGTAGAGTTTTTATCTCTTGCTCTAACTTTTGAAGTTCTAATTTTGATGTGTCTATTTTTGTTTGTGCAGTTATTAAGCGTGATTCTAGCTCTCTTAACGTATTTTCTTTTTCTTGTAATGCCTGAATCTGACTAGTTATCATTGCTTCTGTTTCATCAATGTGGACTTCACTTAAACCATTTACATAAGGATGATCTGTAGAACCACATAAGGAACATGCTTCACCCTCTACAAGCTTATTTCTATCATCTTCATATTTTTTCAGCAGTTGTTCTTTCTCTTTTTTATCTCTAAGAGTCTCAATATGTTTCTTTATATCGTCAATATGTTGTTGCGATACTTTCTGTGTTTCAAGAAGAGAGTTCTCTAAAATAGTGTTCTTTTCATTTTCTTTTTGTTCGTCATCTCTTTTTTTAACAACCAGAACGTAACTATCTAGCGTTCTAAGTAGTGCTTGTGCGTCCTGTAAACTTTTTTGAATAGTTTCTTCTGTCTTCACATCATTTGAACTGTTTTCATCAAGTTTTTTATACTCAAATTCTTTTTCTGTCAAAATTACAGATAGTTTGTTGATTTCCTCTTTGATAAGGTCATACTTTATTTGTTCTTTAAGAAGTGTACTACCTAAGAGTTCGAGCTTTTCTTGATTCGTTACAAGACTTTTTTCTTCTTCCTTGTAGTGTGTAATGTTTTGTTCAATAATTCCAATAGTTGATACTAGTTTTTCATCTTTAAAATTATTTTGAAGATAAGACTTTTTAGTATCTATTTGCTTTTGTATAGACTCAAATTTTTCAATAAGAGAGTTTAAAGATTTCGTAATTTCTGTTAAGTTTTCTTTTTTGCTCTTTAGTAAGATTTGCGCTTTAACAGTATTTTGCTCAGTTTGTTTTTCTTGCGTTTGAATGTCACGGGCAAGTTTTAATTTTTGCTTTTGTATATCAAATTCTACACTCTCATTTTCAAACTCTTTTTTTACAAGAGAGTACTCTTCATTTTTTTTCTTTATATATTCGTTTAAAGTCTCTATCTCTTGACTAATCTTCGTTAAGGTAGTTTTATCTGCTGTAATACTCTGCTGAAGTTGAGTATAAGATGTAAAAGTCGAAGAGACATTTAACGCTCTATTTGCTAAAGATAATCTTTCAAAAGATTTTTTATGTTCCTCTCTTAATTTAGTAGCGCCTATAAATTCTTGTTCATACTTTTTACTTTCCAAAATTAGTTCTGAAAGTTTTTGAACCCAATTCAACGCTATATTCAGCTCTTTGAGTTTTTCATCAGTCTTTTTCTTTTGGGCGATATTATGTTCAAGTTTATTTTGTTTTTCTTCGACAAGCGCTTCATCTAAAAGTTCTATCGACTCTAAAATTTTTAGATCAGAGTTCATGTCTTGTTGTAAGTTACGATGTTTATCAAATATAGCTATTGAGATTTCTGCATATATCTGCGTTCCCGTTATCTTTTCAAGTAGTGCTGAACGCTCTTTTTCATCTGCCTTTAAAAAGGCATCAAATCCACCTTGAGCAAGCATCATAGACTGTGAAAAGCGTCCAAAATCTAAACCTGAGAGTTCTTCTACATACTTTGGAACTTCTCGCAAGCCAGTTATAAAAACTTCATTTGTTTTAGCGTTTGAAAGTTCCATTTTTGCAGTTTGAAAACTTCCATCAACGATATCTGTTGCCTTTAAGCTCAAACTCTACTTCACAATACGCTTCACCACTATGTCTTGACATTAAGTCATTTGGATTTTTTAATCTTGCTGTACGCCCATAAAGCGCGCAAGAGATGATATCAAGTATCGTACTCTTCCCAGAGCCCGTTGGTCCTGTAATTGCAAAAAGAGCGCTATCTTTTGTAAGGTCTGAAAAGTTTATTTCAGTTACACCTTTTAGGGAATTTATATTAAGAGCTTTGATTGAAAGTATTTTCATGAGTTTTGAACCTCATTCACAATTTTCTTAAAATTAGTCACTAGCTCTTTAATAAAAGATTCATCTTCTAAGCCATCTTGTTCCATACGACGCTCAAATACTTCCAATGGGTTTAGCTCATCTAAACTTATAACGCCAAATGCTTCTGCATGAAGAGCCTGTTCTACTCTGTCAATCTTTACAGCCAAGAGTATAAGTTCCAATTCCTTTGCTTTTTCTCGAACAGTTTGATTAGCATGGAAAGGATTTTCATCATTAAGATGTACTTCAATCCATGTTTGCTTGTCTTTTACATTTTCAAGTTCTTTTACAATAGATTTTACATTTCCACGAATAACTAATAATGGTCTATAGAGTGGTATGTTTAACTCTGTGATATTTATATCTTTTTTATCAAAATCTATAATGTTTACTTTTTTTTGTGATGTTGATTCACTAAAACTAAGTGGGATGGGAGAACCACTGTATCGTACATGTTCTGTACCTACTTTTTGATTGATATGAAGATGCCCTAAAGCTACATAATCAAAATCTTTAGCAAAAAAATCACTATCAATATCTAAAGTACCACCTATATATATTTCACGTTCCGATTCACTTGTTTTACTTCCCACTGTTGTTAAGTGCCCAGTAGCGATAATTGGTATATCACTTTTTTTGGAGAGTTTTAAAGTCTCTTTATATACATTATTATAATGTTCTTTAATCCCATTGGACAATGAAGTTTCTTTGTCACTCATAGTTTCGCCACCAACAGATTGACGCACTACATAATCACGTAAAAATGGAACTGCACAAACAATTCCCTTAAGCGTATCATCATTGTAAATTTCTATAACTTCATTTTCACTCTCATCACCAGATGCTATAACATGAATATTTAAAGCCTTTAAAAGTTGCTTTGGAGCTTTAAGTGTGGCAATGGAGTCATGGTTGCCAGCCGTTATGATGATATTTTTACATTTGGAAGAGAGTTTAGTTAAAAAATTATAGTAAAGTTCAAGTGCGTAATTTGGAGGTGTTGCAGTATCAAAAATATCACCTGCTACAATCAGAGTGTCAATACTTTGACTTTCTATGGTTTCAATCAACCAAGTCAAGAATGCTTGATGCTCATCTTGGCGACTTCTTCCCATAAAACTTTGGCCTAAGTGCCAATCTGATGTATGTAATATTTTCATTTTATTTCAACTATATCCACAAGTAAAAAATTAATTTATTAAATTATGTTATGGATAATATCGCTTTAAGGATTAAATAAAGCTGTTTAATAAAAATACTTCATTACTATATAATTGGTACGAAAAAAAACGAAGCAAATCAAACTTTAGTATGTTGTCTCATGCATTGCGATTAAACTAGAATAATCTCTATTGTCAGCGGCTTTTAGAGCTTTTATATATTCATTTCTTTTAGGGTTCTCTTTTGAGAGTAAATCCTCTTGCCATTTTACAGGCATGGAGCCGTTCTGTCTAAGATAGATATTTGCCAACATTCTAGACCAACGACCATTTCCGTTTTGAAATGGATGGATTTGCACTGCACGATGATGTATTCGTGCAGCTGTTTCGTAAATATCAAAGGTTTTATGTTTATCCCAAAAAGCTATATCGTTCGCTAACTCTTTGAGTGCAGTAGGTACCTGATAAGCTTTTATACCAATAGAGAGTTCAACATGTCTAAATTTACCAGCCCAATCCCATACATTACCGAACATTTCTTCGTGAAGTGATGACAGCCATTCATAAGAGAATGGTGCTAATTTTTTAGATGGTGGTGCTGATAAGTATTTTAGTGTTGCAAGTGCAATGTTATTTGCTTCTGCTACATAGATCTCTTTGAGAGAGTAAACCTTATCTTTTGGTAGTTTTAATCCTGATATATCATCAAGTGGTGTTGCATCATCTATTGGCTTTGTAGAGTGTATCATTTTAAGCTACCCAAAGAGTATTTTGATAACTGCCACTTAGAAACTCTTTTTCATACATAGAGATAATGTTATTTAAACTATCATCCTCTAAGCCTTGCATCTCTAGTGCTGATGTACCTTGAACTATAGAAGCTAAAAATAGAGCTTTCTCATGTGCTCTTTGCTTCTTTAGTACGGTTAAAGAGACTTGTTCATTACCTGCAAAGTCTAATCCTAAAAAGTTTGTTACATGCTCAATAGTACTTAACTTTACATCTTCATTCTTTAAGAGTCTGTTTATAGTTCTAACACCTATACCGCTAAGTTTAGCAAGGTTCTCTACAGTAATACCCAACTGCTCTTTTCTAGCAATGATTTGATTTATTAAGTCTAAGCGTTTCATGGTAACTCCTTCAACAGTATTATGCCATAAGTGGCATTAATTAATACACAATTAACCCAGACTATTCTAACCCCTAGGTCTTCCAATATTACCTTTACTCTTAGGAATAGTACCCCTTACAAAAGCTCTATTTTTATTATTGCTCTTAACAGGTGTTAAACCTTGTTCTTCATCATCTTTACATAGATACGAGATTACATGCTCATCTAAAATTTCTCTTTTTTCTGTATCGGTATGCTTTAGCATACCTACACCTTTATATTTATACTTTTGACGATTGCAGTTATAGTAACTTCCTCTACCTTCTGTTAATTCTCCCCAGTACTTGCCAATCTCATCTCCCATATGGGCATCTTTTTGAACTTTGTTACCATCAAATATAAATACTGTATGGAAGTGAACACCTTTGTTAGGAGTATATTCCTTTAAGCACATCTGACCTTCTTGATGCTTAAAGATAGATGGCTTACCTCTTTTATTGTTCATCATTCTATTAAAGTCTTTATTGGCTTCATCTAGCGTTATATCGACATTGCCTTTATCATTTTTCTTGTATCCAAGGTCTACTCTTACAATACACAGTTTTGCATTATTCTCTTGTAGTGCATCCATGTACTCTTTGCTACTTTCTAATCTTTTGTTAACTGTTTTCTCATTTGACATTTCTTGTCCTTTAATTAGTTTGTTTCATATAAAGGGTGTATACAAGAAATATATTTTTGTAGTGAAGATAGAGAAGATTTAATGTTGTAGGTTTATTACTTTATTTTATAGTTGTCTATTAATTGCTTCTTGCATTAACAGCCTTCTAGATTGAATAATGAATATGTATAATTATATTGTTATTATTTATTAATATAATAATATTAATTAACCTAAAGTGAGTTCATAAAAATACAATTGCTTAACTAGGTATACTAAACTTGGAACTACTGTGTTTTATGAAGTTTTTGTTTCAGGTGCAATATACAGAGTTAGGAATCTAAAATAAGATACAAAGAATAGAATCTACTGGTACAAACAAGTAGTCGCAGATTACATTTTTGTTTTGATTGCGTAGTGTTTTCTTCATTACATTTCAATAAAAAAATGTACTTAGAAGTTAGTCGAGAAAAACTCTACTCATATTATTTTCATTAAACAAATTTTTGCAACAAAATATGAGACCGTTCAAAGTTTTATGTCAGTAACCAATAGTCGATAAAACTATATCTATAGTTCACCAGCTGTAGTGTATTTTAAGAAAGTTCCAAAATCTACCATTTAAGGGACATTCTGTCCTTTTAATGGATTATTTAACAAATAACGGAACACTTTGTTCAAATAACGGCTTATTCCATGCTAAAAGGACACTTTTTATTTAAGGATAATAAGTAAAAAAATAGAAAATATGACAAATTGTCATAGAATCATGTAGATTATCACTTTATAGATGACATTTTATGTGTTTCTATATTTGTTTTCATTAAGTCTAACTTCACTATAATGGAAATGAATAAATAGTTATGTGAACAAGTATTGAATTAAGGAGTATCAAATGAGCTGGCTAAATAAAGCAAAAAACGTAGCAATCCAAAACAAGGAAAAACTCACTGAGATAGATACAGGAGCAATAATACAAAAAGCTAAGACAAGCTCTAGTGATGCAATTTCGAGAATATCCAAGAACTCCACCAAAGCTATAGACAGTGCTAAGAAATCGTTTGAAGATATTGATACTCCACAACTGATTAATGATACAAAAAAGAAAGCAACAGACTTAACTGCCAAGAGTAAATCCTTCGCTACCGAAAGCCTTGAAAAGTCTAAATCTGCTATCGAGAACATTGATTGGGAAAAGGTCACAGATGGCGAACATCAGAAAGAAAACCTCATTAAATACTGGCAAGCAGGAACCAATAAACTCAATGAAATGGCACGCTCAACTTTAGAGATAGACAAAAATACAATGGACATGGTGAGTGATTTGCAAGGTCGACTACCTGTGCCTGCACAGACTATGGATGATATATTTAGTCAGTGTCGTAAGGTCGTTATACAAAGAGCGACTGCGGTATTCTTTCTGAGTGGTACAGCTGAGTCTATTGATCAAAATTCTGCCGACAAATATCAAAATTTGTCTGAAAGTTATAAGGACTATAGTGATCGAATAGGTGGACACAATATAAGAAGCCATGAAAATTTTTCTAAGATGCAGAATCTGCGTGCCGAAGCGAGAAGCACATTTGGCACCCTTGACGATGGCTATAACAGTGGTACTCCACTGAGCTCGTATGATGCAGATATTGAGCATGTCATTTCTGCTAAAGAGACATATAGCTCCACCTTATTGAAAGCAGGCACTAAAGATCAAGAAATGCTCGATGCAATTAACAGCGAGGATAACCTTATTTTTACGAACAGCTCTGTGAACCGGTCTAAAGGTGCTGTTTCCTTATCAGATTTTCTTGAAAAATCCGAGCCTCACCCTACTAAGGAAGGCGTAAGAACTATCAGTATTAATGGCGAAACTCACGAAATAAGCGAAGCTGATTGTGAAGCCGCATTAGAAAAAGCCACAGAATCCCAGAACATTCACGAGGCTCAAGCAGCCTTGGAGATAAGCTTAACTGCGGTTAAGACAGGTGTGACGATGGCTGTGCAGCAGGTTGTAGGCATGATTATTGTTGAGACCATTGATATATTCATGGATGAGATTCAGCGCTTCACAAAAGAGTTTAAGTTTTTTGATGAAAAGGGACTTGTTGGAAATATTCAGGAATTAAATGAGCGTTTATCTGTTAGATTAAGCCAAAGATTTGAAGAAAGGCAGATTTGGGAAAAGGCTCGATCTTTGGGCATTGAGGCTGGTGTAAGTGGCGCCTTAAGCGTCATACCTCAGATTCTTATATCGGAGTTGACTCAACTACCAGCATTTGTGCTAGGAATGATTCGTGAGGGCACATTAAGCAGTGTTCGTAGCGCTCGTATTCTTGCGAGTAATGACCCAAATAAGCTCCAGTCAATTAGCATCATTATGGCTAGTACTGCTTCTACCGTAGTCGGGATCTATGTCAGTCGAGTTATAAGCACAGGCATCTCAGGCGTTCCGTTATTGAATCGTTTCAATCATCAGATCACATCGGTACTCTCTGAGCTAACGGTAACAGCGGTTCCACTTATCGCCATATACATTTTTGATCAAAACAAAAAGAAATTGGTCTTTGCTTTGACAAATAAACAGCAGACATCTTCGTTGTCATAAGTAACCAAGCGTTATATAAAGAAACTTGAATGGAATATACAAAAATAATATTAACTGTCATTGTAGCTGTTTAGGCTAGATTGTGGCATATTATTTTACAGCAAAACGCGAATTGAAAAATAAGCAAAGATTTAGAAAGTTTGATAACAGATTTAAGAGAAAAATTACAGCTTTCAAACAATGATAGCAGTATTCAATTTTTGAGAATGCAAATACATAACAAATCAGTGGAGCTAATAAGTTACCTAGCGGTCACTTATTAGCTCTATTCAACCGTTAAGTTGCTAAACCTCTTATATTTGTAACAACCTTAGCTATCACAAGCCTTCCGTGTTCCACAAAGTGTTCAAAAAGCAAAAATAGTAAAGTTCCATAAACCTTAAGGATTTTTGGAACAAATAAATAGACCTTTAAAATTAGATATTTAAAGTATTTCCATTCTGTAGATAAAAGAGACAAAAAAACTTACAAACCTCTCTTTGTCAAGTCATCAGCCAATTCGATAAAATATTCAATAGCAATTTCTGGAATGAAAGTTGTGCAAATACCACCATCGATAGAACTTTCATCTTCTCTGTAATCTCTTTGAGAGTAGTAAACATTGCCCTCGTAGTCTCCATCTGAGCGTTCTTGAATATAGATAAAGTGGCTGTCGTGCTTAAATTTAACCTCTTGATGTTTAAGTAGCTTGGCTACAAGTGCTTCGTGACTCATTTTGTGATGTGTCTTTATTGTGCTTTTGTGGTGAGGAGCCATAGGTACCATTGCGTAAGGTACCAGCACTTCTCTTTTTTCCTTCAATAGCTTTTTTTCTATTAATGCAATTTGAGAGCCAGTTAAAACATCTCTGCGACTCTTCAGTAAAAATTCTAAACCACTTGTTGTCCAGTCCTTGAATTTCTTAGCTTGTTCTTGCTTGTAATATGTTTGCGATGCATTCATAGCAGAACCTCCTCGATGACGACATTAACACTATCTCCAAAATCATAATAGATGCCAGAGGCGTAATACTCGTTGATATGGGTAATAGTGGCTATATCTGAACCTTTGAAAAACTTAGCTACTCCATTACGAGAGAAGAAAATGTTTGCACAATCTACAGCAGCCGCTTGAGCTTCAAGAAGAGTGTTGAAAGGCTTTATGATTTGAATCTCGTTATGGCAAAGAACCATTACGAGATATTTCGTTATAAAAGTACTCATAAAGAGAGTTCCTTTACTTTTGAAAATGGGGTAGGCTCAAACGATAAATCTCTCTCTATAGCTAAACCAAGCGGACCATGGATACTTTCCAATTCATCAAGAGTAAAATAGCCTAGTTCACTCTCCATACCCTGCACATACCCAAAGCAAGTTTTAGCGTCTTCCTTTGAAAACTCTATAATAAACCAAGTCCAATTTGCATCAGGTGTAAATAGCTTCACATGGCAAATCGGGTCTAAAATGCCTTCAGTTTCGTATAAATCTGGAATATCACTAAGTAGTGTTTGTGGTATTAATTTACCCATATTATGCCGCCTGCTGTTGGTCTATCGGTTTCCACCAAGTTTTACTAGGTGTATCAAACTTAAATCCACAAGCTTTGATGGAATCTCGCTTGTTGTACATATCATCACCCATAACTATGAGGTTCTGACCTTGTTCTAGGATAGTTAAGCCTAGGTTGTACAAAGAGGAATAATCGTATGGATTATACGTTTGTGGCTGTTGGTGTGTCTGCGTTTGCTGTTTTGGTTGGTTCTGATTACGACTCTTATCGTAGAGCGAGTTACCAAATTGATTGCCAAAACTTCTCATAGCTCGTTTGATGGCATCTGTTACCGCTTCTTTAGCTGCTCCCTCATGTGCGTCTGCCAAAGTTTTTGCAATGCCACTGCCAAATCCTACATCTTCTCTTGAAATATGCTTGTTGTGAGATAGGTCGTTTACAGTTACATTCACTACTGCCCTATACGCTATGATGATGTTTTGATTAGAATTTGTCTCTTGTGAAACCTCTTCTAAGCTAGTAATAGAATACGACCAATTGCCGTAACCAAATATCCGGTTGGCTGTTTCTAAAACATCAAACGCTTCAAGATAGGAAAGATTGATGTTACCTTTTGAGCGACTCTTGATTCTACTGCTGTCTAGTTCATAAGAGAGAACCTGCGTCTGTTTATCATTAAACATAATTTTATCTCCCTATGCTGCTATCTGAGAATCTACTAAGTTTAGCAATTCTGTTGCTTGATTGTTTGTGCTAGAGCGTCTAGCGTTGACTTTTATTTTTGCTAGTATTTCCTCTGTATTAACTCCAACTTTAACATATTTATCTATCGCATCCATCGCTTCAACTGTTAACATCGCATCTTTAACCGCTTGCTCATCTACCACTACTGAAAAATACCCCAGTTTGATAAGTGCATTCGCATTTATGATTTTGAATGTTTCTGTAAGTTTTGTCTTTTTGGGTGTTATCGTGATTGAAGAAATGGAAGTGCCATCTAATCTATCTATGCCGTACTCTGCTAGAACTGCTGCCGTAGCTTCAAGTGCTGTTGTTTTTGCAAGTGATAAATTTTTCTTTAAAGCACTCATCTCCTGTATGTCTGCGGTAAGATAGTCTATTTTATTTTGGATTTCTTGGATACTGAGACCTAGATAATCCGCTTTTGCATAATAGGGTTTGTTTGATTCAAGAACTTGTCGTACATAGTTTTTGAACCACTCTTGGTTTTTGGGATTGATATTTTCCATTTCGCTTTGGAGTCTATAGTTAGTCATTTTCATGGGGGCTTCCTTTCTTCGGTGTTTAGCACAGTTCTCTACTGAGTAATTGTTTTAAAATCATCGATAGAAGCTATCAGATGATTCAGACTATGGAGTGAATGATTTATATGTGATTCAACTCCAGCGATGGCACTTCGATGTGTATGTAATTTCTTTACACTTCTTTTTGCTAGAGTGAGATGGAGTTGAATTATTTTCATCTCTAATAGGATGTCGTTGAAGGTGTTGATTGTTTTTGGCATGATGAAGATAGATTAAGCGGCTAATGCAAATGATGGCTCTTTTATAGAAGCGATTCTCTCTGCAATATCCCAAAGTCCCTGATTAACATCTACATCTTTTGAGATAGAAGTTATTTCTCTGCTTGTAAAGCGTCTGAGTGTCTCTTTATTTGTACCAGATATATTTCCACGAAGAAGATTCTCTTGGATGACATTTAATACTGTGTACAAATCATTACGAGTGTCTTCTTCTCTATGTGAAACAAGTAAATCTTGATAATCCACTTGCAGATTTGTACCAAATCGTAAAGGGATAGAACTGCGTGCAAACGACTCCTTTTCATGTTGGCTTAGTTCTATCGATTCTAGTTTTTCAATCTTCTCCATCAGCTTAGGTTTAATTGCTGTAATTTTTGCAACAGCTGCGGCTACATCGTTTTCTCTTTCGCCAAGATGTTTTATTTTATAGCTCTCAAATACACTGTCTGCAATAACCAAACCATTACTGCAAACGAAACGGAATATGCCAGCTGATATGCTAAAGCTCTTGCTTCTATCGTGAGAGTTGAATAAAAGTAGCTCTACTGCGTTTTCTTGTGGGTTTAAGAGGTCGTCAAAGTGTCTAAAGCGAACGAGGTGTTGTTGATATCCCTCTTTATCTTCATCTCTAACTTTTGCTTCTGAGACTGATACAGGATACCAATTGTTTTTCTTAATTTCGTTTATTACGTCGATTGTCGGGATGAAGTGATACTTATCGCTGACATTGTAGTGTGGTTGTTCTGTGAAGAGCGCTGGGGCCTGTGACATCAGTTCTTGATTAGTTAGTGGAAATTTTGACATACGTGTATCCTTGTGTGTTTTAAGTTATATTGTTAAAAGTCTAAGAGACTAAGGGACTAAGGGACTTATTCTTCTGTGGTATCGAGTGCCTTAATAATAACGGTACCTATGGCGACTGCTATTGCTAAAAGTTGGAATGGCGACATTTTTATGCTCCTTGTAGCGGTTGGTGGTGTGTATTGTTTAATGAATGAATTTTAAAACGACTTTTTGACATTGATTTTTCCATTTCATTAAGCTCATAACCTATTGGCTCTTTTGAGAAGTAATCTAACCATTCAGCAAAGGATAGATTCTCTTCAAAATCTTTTTGTTGTTGCTTTTGCGACGCTTCGTTTACTTTCATCTTATTGCTCCTAGTTTAAATGTTCTTTTTATAAAAACTTTTTGACCTGTATATAGCAATCCTAAAACAGTTTTTTGTGGAACTGTGTAGAAGTTAAATTCATTTAGTTCACTTGACATACGGACTCCTTTTGTGTGATTTTCAAAGTATCTACTTTGACTATGTTTATAATATATGATTGAAAAAATTGAAAACTCAAATTCACTACTTATCTTCCAAGAGAAGTTCTCTAATAATTTTTTTTAACACTTCCTTTCATATGAGAAAATATATTTAGGAGTGAACTATGAAAACTAACTTTGAAGAACTAATCCCAAAAAGAGTTTTGTTTAATTTGAAAGAAGTAGAGGAACTTGGTATCTTGAAAATTGATATGACTAAGAAGCTTATAACTAAAGGAAAACTTGAGGTAGTAAAGATAGGGAACAAGTTGCATCTAAGTCGACCTGAAATCATCCGTTACCTTGAAAAAAATCTTATTCCAGCGAATGTTTGATAAAACAATTTATCTATGTATAGCCTTTAGGGGCTATACATAGATTTTATTTCATTAACTTTTTCACTTCTTCAATATCTAATTTAGTAATATTTGATATAGATTTAGCACTTAATTTGTATTCTGTAAAATTTATTAAGTTTTTTGTTATTTCTTTTCTTATGGCTACTTCAGAGTCGTTTACATTTAAGTTATACGCTTTGTAATAACCTTTGTATATTAAATCTTTACTAAGGGTAATGATATCTGACGTTTTCACTCTAATTGTTTTACTTCTAGAGCCAGTTTGTTTATAGTAATAACGTCCTATTGCTGTTGTTGTAGCTTTAATATTCTCAGCTACTCTAAAAATCAAAACACCCATTCTTGCAGTTAGAATTTTTTGTTTTTCTAGCATTTTTAAATCATTTTTAAAACGGTCATTGCTTCTAATATTTATATCAATTTGGTTTAATAAGTAGTCATATTTTTGCTTTCCTAGAAGTGATATAAAGCCATGTTCTATATTAAATTCTAAGAACTCGTTCAATTCATCAGCACTATAGTTTTTCACTATGTCATAAGGTTCTAATTTTTCAATATAATATAGGTATCTTTCATTTGAGGTAGGTGTATAGTCAAAATTATCATTATCGTCGTACTCAAAATATGATTCAAACTTTTCAGTATAAAATTTACTTTTTTTAGGTACAAACAAGGACTTTCCTTGAAATAAGTGTTTGTATTTTCTATCTAGAAAATCACCTTCTCTAAGAAGAGTCTCACTACTAAGATTCATTATTGAATTTACACCAATACATGTTGTTTCTGAAAAGTTTACATTTTTATAATTTTTAAGCTTATGCCGTAAATCAAATACAAAAGATTCTTCTGCATCAAATAGTAGTAAAGGCGTATCATTGATTTGATTATTCATTAACTTATGAAACCATTGTTTTATTAAAAAATCTCTTTTCTTTTCAATTTCATCTTTTTTCATGCTATTCCTTAGAATGTATAGGTTAAATATTAACACAAAACTACATAATAACTAGTTATAACCAGTTTATAAAAGATAATATAAAATAAATTTAGCATAATATACTTTCTATAATGAAATTATTCTATTATATTTTAAGTTATAATTTATTATAATATTTTTGTTTCTTTAATAAAAATTATTTGGAAATTAAGATGGCTCACTATGCATATATTAAAATGTCAAATGATGCTGATGCTATGGAGTATCAAAAAGATTTGATTGATACCTACATAAAGAACGAAAAAATTAAATTATCTAAAATTTATAAATGTAATAGTGTTAATCAAAATAAAATCCATAAGTATTTAGAACAAACAATAGACGAATTAGATTCTAGAAATGACTTAATAGTATCTGGATTAGGAGCATTTGGAAAATCAATATATAAAGTATTACAACAAATCACTAGGATTAAAGAAAAGGGAATCATCCTACATTTAGTAAATGAAAGTTTGATATTTCCACTAGACGATGAAGTGTTGTTTAAAATAGTAATAGCACTAATTAAAGTTGAAAAAAAGGCTAAAGAGAAGAGAATGTCTGCTGCAAAAGAAACTCGTGATAACAATGGTACAAAAATTGGCAGAAAAGGTGGTAAAAAAACGAAGTCTATGTTTGATAAACATAAGAAAAAAATTATTAAACTTAACGAATTCAAAGTCCCAAAAATAGAAATACTTAAAGAGATTAAGAGTGATGATGATATTTTAAAAAATGCTACTCCTCAAGCATTGGGTCAATATATTAAAAGAATCAATAAAGATCAAAGAACAAAGAAAGAGAATGTGAAGCAAAAAAATATTGAAAATTTTAATAAAAGTGTAGATTTAAACCTAGGTAGAGTAAAAAATCAAAAGAATAAAAATATTTAGCAAGTTGCACAAATTAATCAAAAAACGATTGAAAATAATAAAGTACAAAATAAATTAATAATAATGTACAAAAAGTTGGGCACAACAAATAAGCTTTGTGATTTTTTTAGAACATTAATAAATTTAAGGAAATAAGTATTCGCTAAATATATTTCATCATTTCGATGATTTTACGTATTTTTTCATCTGTAGCATTCGGATAAATATTTTTGAGAGCTGTAAACTCAGAATCTTCTAGCTCAACATCAATAACTTCATCAGCACTTTTAATAAGTGCTGTAAATGTATCTTGTGCTTCTTTTGCTCTTTCTACTCCATCGCCAAGATAATTAGCTTCTGTGGTACTTAGTTTTTTATGTGCCAACATCTTTGAAACTGAGTATATATCAGCACCATTTCGTAGCGACACAACAGCAACCATACTTCTTAAATCGTGCATTACCATATCAGATATGCCAATACTAAGCATTGCTTTTTTGAAGTGGTAATGAATAGATATAGCCTGCATATCAAAAATTTTTCCACTAGTAGTTTTTTGTGTTTTAATTGCATTGATAAGGGCAGGGGTTAAATCAAAATCAACTTCTGTATTGGTTTTAGTATTCTTAGCCAGTAACTTAAATTTGTTAGTTGCATAATTAATATCTCTGTGTTCTAATAGCATTGTCTCACCGATTCTTCGACCGCTTAGTAAAAAAGTAAATACGCCTCTTGCAATTGGATGCTTATACTCCAGTAATGTTTTAGCAATTAGTTTTGCTTTATCATCATCGCCAGTAAACTTTTCTTGCTTCTCTATCTTAGGCAGGATAATCTTCTTCCAATTAAGATGTACATCATTTAGATTTAGCATCTGTGTTAAAACTACTTTCAAGATGGCTATGGTTTTTGGTTTTTTACCTTTATTAATCATTTCGTTTATAAGGTTTTGAATATCATCTTCAGTGATGTCATCAATGATTTTATTGTCAAGTTTATATAAAATACCATTATAGCAACCATTGTAATTTTTGACCGTTGCAGGTCTTTTGCTTATAGCTTTCCCATTTATCCAAGATTGATATGCGGATTTGAATTTTCTATCTTTTGTGTTTACTGGTTTTAGTATTTTTCTTTCAATTTTTAGCGTACCTTTTGTTCTAAGTATCTCTTTCATCTCCTCACGCTTGCCAAGCAGTGACCCGACAGCTTTTGAAATACTGGTCCCCTTTGCTATATTGAACAGTTTTTTACCAGTATTTCTTTTTGCAGCATATATAGCTTCTACCCCTATCTGTATCTTATAAGCTCGGTTAGGTGGCTGCGTATCGCCGTTCTTAGCGTATCTGATTTCATCATCAGTAACTAAGATATACATACCGCTTGCCGAATTGTTGCTGAGTTGTATCTTGATTGGTTTTAGCTCCATAAATACTACCTTTGGAAGCCATCCATACTTTTTGTAAAATTTACTCTAAAAAGTATGGATAAGTATGGTTATTTGTAAATGATTGTATCTAGTTATAACTTATTTGTTTCTTTGAATAGTCTGTAAACAGGACTTTTATGAGGTTTTATATCTACTTGTAGTTATACTTTACAAACAACTCTTTATGGTTTTTAAGTCGTTGAATGTTACTTTTTTGTCATCAGGATTTCTCAGCAGATGATTTGGATGATAAATCGGAATCAATTTATAATCTTTAAAGTTTATAACATGTCCTCTTACACTTTGAAAATTTTGATCTTCAGACGTAACTTTAGCATAAGCATCTTTACCTAAAGTAACGATGACTTTTGGTTTTACAAACTCTATTTGTGAAAACAGGTAGTTCTTGCATGAGTCCCACTCCGAATTTGAGGGAGTGTTTGAGTTTAAAGGTTTGCACTTTATGGCATGCGTAAAATAGACATCTTCTGTCTTCAAATTTAGAACTTTTTCTATCATATCTTTTAACATTTCACCGCTTCTACCGCAGTAATAAGAGTTTGTGCTGTCTTCCGTGAGTGAAACGGCATAGTCAATTATCATAAGATCTGCGTTTGGATTTCCATAGCCGTTCATGCTTTGAGATCTTGATTTGCTAAGATCACACAGGTAACATGAGAGAACGTCTCTTTTTATCTCATCAAGATTATGAGGTTTTTCACGGAAACTTTTTTGGTTTATGGAAAACGAATCACAATACTCAAACCCCATAGCTCTCAAGCGATAGAAGTTTTGAAGAAGCAACAAATTTTGAAAAGAGTTCAATCGTAACCTTATTTTGAATCGAAATGTCTGTGCGAGTATATTTAAAGTGTGGTTGTTTTTGGCTTAAAGTTTTGCAGTAGATTTGCAATAAAACAAAGAAAATGGCACCTTTATAAATCTGTTTTCTTAGTTATTTTGCAGTGTTTTTGCATAAAAGTTGTACAAAAAAATTGGTTGTTTGGGCATATGTAGTTACAGACTGTCTTTTAGAAAAAAAATAGAAATTAAGATATAATTAAACCTATTAAAATTAAGGGCTTGATATGCAATCATTAACAATTAATATTAAAAATGAAACTCTTGTTGAAAAAGTAATTTGGCTCTTAGACCATTTTAAAAATGATGGTTTAGAGATAATTTCAAAAGAAGATATAGAGGATTTGAAACTCTTAAGTGCCACAAGGAATGAAGAGAGCATATCTTTTGAAGAATATCTAAAAAATGCTAATTGAAATTAGAAAAAGTGCCGTTAAAGATTTAAAATCTATTAGCGAACCGTTTAAAACTAAACTCCACGACAAAATTTCAGAACTTAAAAATTTTCCGAATTTATCAAACATCAAAAAGCTTACTAACTTTGAACCCGCATATAGACTAAGAGTAGGAGACTATAGAATACTTTTTGATGTAGTTGATGAAGTGATTATGCGTTAATAAAGAAGTAGTAAATATTACTTCTGACTGGGTTTTATATTTTAAAAATCCATTATTATTTATGATTCAAAGCACAATTTCTCCAATATCTACTATGGGCGGTAATGAGTATTTTAGCTTAGAAAATGTTGTATTTAGATTTACATATGGCATTCTCAGTCTGATAGTGTTACTCTTAATCGGTATATTTGCATTTAGTTTAAAACGAAAGTATCAAAATTGATAGATGATGTTAAATAATGGAATAGACCCATAGTAGCCGTATATTTAAAGTGTAGTTAAAATTTACTTTATATTTTTTAGGTAGAATGACGCAAAATAATTTGGGAGAGTTGTGTGAATATGAACAGCAATATATTGGAAGTCAATAATTTCATATTAACATCTTCAAGAGATATACCCTCTGCGATACAAAAACTGGAAAATTTAAAAAAAGAGAATATGTTAATACATGTAGTCTCTTTTATGCACAATACGGCTTTAGTCCAAACGTTAAAAAGTGAGCTTTTCAAGATATTTCCAAATATAAAAATAGTGTTACTCACGCATAACGATAAGCATAGCACATGTCTGACTCTCTACTCTTTAAACAAAAAGGCAGATCCAAAAAGCGTTCACGATGAGATTATAAAAGAGCTTTATCTGCAGGGCGCAAAAAAAGAATTTGTCATAAAAGAGTACAGAAATAAGCTCTTTAGCAGATATTTTACGGATCATCTGACAAATCTTCCAAATACTTATAGACTTAGAAATGATCTGGATGAGTATAAACATTTCGCTCTGGTCGTCTTTAACATAGATAATTTTCATACGATTAACAATTTCTACGGACACATCGTCGGGGATTACGTTATAGAAAAAGTAGGAAAGCATCTTCAAGATATTATTTCAAAACATAATATTTACAAGCTCGCAGCCGATGAATTTGCTCTTGTGATCCCACAAAATATTGGATTTTATGAGTTAAAAGAGTATTTAGAAGAGCTTTGCAAAAAAATTAAAAATATTGTCATAGAGTATCAAGGCATAAATATCTACATAGATTTTACGCTTGGCTCTGCTACAAACAGAGAAAATAAAAATATATTTTCAAACGTCTCTATGGCGCTAAAATACGCAAAAGATATGGGTGTGAAGTTTTGGATCTATGAAGATAGAATGAATTTTGAAAATCAGTATGAGAGAAATTTACAGCTCTCGGCGGTAGTTAGATATGCCGTAGAAAATTTTAAAATTTTTCCATATTTTCAGGCGATTGTAGACTCTAAAACATCAGAGATAAAAAAGTACGAGTGTCTGGCAAGATTGATGGATCAAAACGAGAAGATTCTCTCTCCGGCGCTTTTTATACCTGTCGCAAAAAAAATCAAAGTTTACAATATCATAACAAAAACGATAATCGACAAGGCGTTTGAAACGTTTGAAGAGAGTGAATTTGAGTTTAGCGTCAACCTCTCTATCGAGGATATTATGAGCAGCGAAATGTTTAACTTTATCATGCAGAAATTGAAACATTCAAAAGCGTCAAATAGAGTTATTTTTGAGTTGCTTGAGTCTGATGCTATAGAGGATTTTGTGAAAGTTGAGAGGTTCATTTCCGAGGTTAAGAGATACGGTGCCAAAATAGCTATAGACGATTTTGGTAGCGGGTACTCTAATTTTAAATATTTGACTAAAATGAGTGCGGATTATATAAAAATCGACGGCTCTTTAGTCCAAAATATAGATATTGATAAAAATGCACTTTTTGTTGTTGAGACAATTGTTGATTTTGCTCGTAAACTTGGGATTAAAACCATAGCCGAGTATGTTCACTCAAGCGTTATTCTCGATATCGTAAAAGATCTTGACATTGACTATTCACAAGGATTTTACATAGACGAGCCTTCTGTTTCTATTTCAAAAGGTGTTTAGTGAAACTTTATAGGTTAAATGTAGTATAAATCCGCTTTAATTATCAATAGAGTATTTTTTATAAAATGCACAAGGAAAGAGTAGTAATGAAAAAAATATCAGCGATTTTAACAGGCATAGCTACGGTAGTGCTTTTCTGGTACTTGGCGGGAGAAGTTTTTATTTTAAAAGATAATAAAAACTCATTTTCAAAACTTCAATGTGTGTCGTATGCACCGTTTTCTAAAGAACAATCACCATTCTCTTTTGCCGAGGGAATGGTCGTTTCAGAAGATTTGGTAAGAAACGATTTGGCACTTTTATCAAAATATACTACTTGTATCAGAACTTACTCGACACTTGGTTTGGAGATGATTCCTCGTATTGCAAGAGAGAATGGGCTTAAGATGTATATGGGTGCATGGGTAAGCAGCGATAAGATAATGACGCAAAAAGAGATAAATATGCTCATTAAGCTTGCAAGTGAAAATCAAGATATCGTCAAAGCTGTTATTGTAGGAAATGAGGTTTTGCTTCGCGGTGATGCTACTGAGACACTGCTGGCAGGCTACATAAAACAGGTAAAAGAGGCACTTCCAAATACTCAGGTTACATACGCTGATGTTTGGGAATTCTGGGTTAAACATCCGCATATCAAAGAGGTTACCGATTTTGTAACGGTGCATATTTTGCCTTATTGGGAAGATGATCCTACCAATATAAAGCAATCAATCGGTCACTTGGCAGATGTCAGAGGCGAGGTTGAAGCTATCTTAAAAGATAAAAATATCTTGATAGGCGAGACAGGTTGGCCATCAGAGGGCAGAATGAGAGAAGATGCACTGCCAAGCAAGATTAATCAGGCGATTTTTGTAAGAGAATTTGTAAAGCTGGCTGAGAAAGAGGGATGGAACTATAATATTATAGAAGCGTTTGATCAACCTTGGAAAAGAGTTAGTGAGGGAGCAGTAGGCGGTTTTTGGGGGCTTTTTGATAAAGACAGGGTAGATAAAAATGTCTTTAGCGGTGATATTTCAAACTTTCCTAACTATAAGCCTTTGGCACTTGGATCTATCGCTTTGATATTGTTATTTTCACTTTTATT
>Ga0208246_1000306_pt1 | contig 43261 bp, 38 predicted proteins | sample RifOxyD2_FD_184039 | JGI IMG/M metagenome (GOLD analysis project Ga0208246, IMG submission 184039) | Soil microbial communities from Rifle, Colorado - Rifle Oxygen_injection D2 (SPAdes) | ecosystem: Environmental > Terrestrial > Deep subsurface > Rock core/Sediment | place: Rifle, Colorado... | reverse complement strand
CGCTTCATGGGGATTCTCCGTTAGAGGCTACCCAACTATAGCAATATATATCAGATTGTTAAAGTGAAAATGTGAGGTTTTTACCGTGCAGGGGTCTAGTTTTGCGAGGGTTCGCAAATTTTTTTTTTGCAAGAATATAAATTTAACTTGGCTAGGTTTCTTCAAATTAACTAAGAGTTTTAAGGGATTGATCGTTAAACGCGGCTTATTTTATTAGTTTTCTGCTTTTTAACCAATCAGTGCTACCAGTAAAAGACGTGACCTGTCTTTGCCCCCTTGGTTGGATCCATGTTTCCTGGCCTTAGTGCAGGATATTGTAGGCTGGTTCTAGTTGGAAATGGATTTCGGTTTGAGGGAGGCGTAGGGACAGGTCATTGGCGACCTTTTGATGCAACTCTGGATAGGTTAGCTCGTCAATCTCTGGTGACACGCAGAATTCAAAAAAGATACGTTCTCGGCTTTCTTCGCTACGGAATTGCAGATCGTGGAACCCTACGATCTCCGAATGGCTGGTGACCGTTCGCTTTAACTCCAGCGCCACTTGCTGATAACGCTCGCCTTCAAAATCTACAGGGTCCACATGGACTGTGCAGGCCCCACCAAAACGCTTTTCCACTCGGTTCCCAGCCGCAGCAGCGATGTCGTGCATTTCAATTGGGGTGCGGCTCCCTAAAATTTCAATGTGAAGCGCGATGTAATGTTCACGGCCATACTTATGCACATATATGTCGTGAAGATTATAAATCGCTTCGTCCGAGATTACTAGATCGATAATCTGCCGGTAAACTTGAGGTCCCACATTTTCCCCTAACAGCGGTGAAATCGAATCCTTAGCAATCTCGACCCCGCTCCAACCGACCAAAATCGCCACCAAAACCCCAATCAGAGGGTCTGCCCAGGGCCAACCCATTTGATTACCCACGATCCCCGCCAACACCGCAATAGTGGTTAGCGAATCCGAGCGGTGGTGCCAAGCGTCGGCCTCTAAGGCAGGGGAGCCAATGGCTTTGGCGAGGCCTTTAGAAAAGGCATAAAGCCATTCTTTAAGCAAAATGGTGGCCGCCACCGCCACCAAAACCAAAGGATGGGCTTCAATAACTTGAAAATCGCCAAGCCAAAGGGTTTGCAGGTTGTCTCGGGCTAACTCGAACCCGGCTAAAATCAGCAGCACCGCCATAATTAAGCTGGCGACCAATTCGGCGTTGGCGTGGCCGTAGGGGTGTTCTTTGTCGCGAGGTTTGGCGGCCGCCCAGAACCCAATCACTACAATGATCGAGGTTAACATATCTGAGCCTGAATGCAACCCGTCCGCCACCAGCGCCCGCGAACCAATCCACAGTCCCAAGGCGACCTTAAACCCGGTCAGTCCTAGGTTGATTACCGCCGAGACCCAACCGCCCAAGTAGCCATATTGGGCGCGGACCGACTCGTCTTGGGTTTCTTCAAATCGGGCTACATAACGCCTAACTAAAAAACCAGTCAGTCCGGTCAAGGATTTGGGGTTATCCACCATGGCGGTCCTTAGGGGTAAAAAAAACAAAGAGTCGAGCCGGATAAAAAAACACCTCTCTGCCAGGATTAGGTAGGGCAAAAGGCAGTGGGGCTCGCTAAACCTTGATTTTAGGTAACCACTTAAGCCCGTCTGGTTCATATAAATGAACCCCCATTTCGTCTTCAGAGGAAGGGCGGGTCTTAAACCGACGATTAAACCAAAAATAATGGTCTGGGCGGGCTTCAATCTCGGCTTGCAGCGCCTTAAAATAGAGTTGCACAATCGCCGCCCGGTCCGCCTCTTTGTCGCCAGTTAAGGAGTAGTCGAGCTGCCGGAAGTGGGCCTTGTGGCGGTAGGCGCTTTCGCGGGTGATCCAAGCGTAAAACAGGGGTTGTTTAAATTTCTCCACAAACCCCCCCAACCCTAAGCCTGCTGCCGCTTTGATCCCAAAGAAATCTATAAACAAATGTTTATGGGGAACATTTAAATCACCTAAGAGACCTAAGACCCCTTTGTCCTTGATACATTGGAGCATCTCCCGGTTGCTGGTCTCTGACTTGCCTATGGGTAAGGCTTTAAACTTCGCCCGCAACTGATTGATCGCCTGATCTACCTGCAAATTCGCTTGTCTTCCTGCGTAGGCGGACAGTGGATGGATAAAGGTACTCATAGTGGCGGTCAAGAGTTCCCAATGACCAAAATGGGAACCGGCCATAATCACACCCCGTCCTTGGGCTAGGGCAGCCTTTAACTCTTCCCCACCCTCGATATCGACCAATTGACCAAGGTCCTCAGGCCGAAGTTTCGAAAGTGCTAAAAATTCCATCAAATGACTGCCCATATTGGCGTAACAAGCACGGGCCGTTCGGTAGCGCCATGCATGGCTGGCCTCTGGGAAGGCAATCTCAAGGTTGCGCTCGACAACGGGGCGGCGAAGGCCGGTATAAAATAAAAAAAGTCCAAACCCACGACCAATCCGAGCGGCGTCTTCCCAGCATACCATGCGAGCGGTATTATAACAAACCTTAAACAACGCCCACTCGACTCGGCGAGCCAGACCTTCGCCGATAGTTTTACTCAAGCCCATTTTACAACCCTTCGCGAATCATATCTTGCAAGGTGACGATCCCTACACTGAGTTCCCCTGAAACCACCGGCAGTAGATTCAGTGGCTTGGGGCTATCTTTCATCAAAGTATAACAAGCCTCCGCCTTCATCTCGGGGTCCACCGTGACCGGGTGGGTAAACATGATCTGAAAAGCTTTAAGCGATTTTAAATCGGCCTCTAATTCGAAGGCTTTACGCAGATCAAAGCCAGTGATCAATCCCTTAAGTCGGCCTTGTTCATCGATCACGTTTACCGCGTTAACCCCACCCTCACCCATCACCCGAACCACCAGGTTAAAGGGGGCATCAAGCATAACCGTTGGGTTCTCAAGCCCTTGGCGCATCAGGTCTTTGACCTTATACAAAAGCCGTTTACCTAAACGACCGGCAGGGTGATAAAGGGCGAAGTCTTCTGATTTAAAATCCCGGCGGCGCATCAAGGCTACAGCCAATGCGTCACCTAAAACCAATGCCGCCGTAGTGGAACAAGTGGGGGCCAAGTCTAGGGTGCAAGCCTCTTGTTTGACCGGGGTATAAAGGGTGAGGTCAGACTGTTTGGCTAGGGTGGATTCTAAGTTGGCCGTAATGGCGATTACCTTGCACTCCAAGGATTTGAGGCTAGGCAAAAGCGCAATCAGTTCGTCCGATTCTCCAGACTTGGAAAACAAGAGTAGCAAATCCCCGCGCTCGACCATCCCCAAGTCACCGTGAAGCGCCTCGGTAGGGTGCATAAAAATGGCGGCGGTGCCGGTCGAGCTAAGGGTCGCGGCAATCTTGGTCGCAATATGGCCCGACTTGCCCACTCCTGCCAAGACCACCTTGCGCTTGGCCGAAAGTAACAGCTCAATCGCTTGGTCCCACTGGGGACCAACCGAATCGGCTAGGGCTTGTAGGGTCGCAATCTCTAGGTTGATAACCCGTTTGATTTCGTCCTGATTATTCATTAGGCACTAAACTTTTTGGCGTCTTCTATAAAAGCGGCGATCCCTTGATCGGTTAAGGGATGTTTCTCCATCTGTTGCAAAACTTTGCTAGGGGCAGTCAAAATGTCAATCCCCATCTGGCTGAGTTCGATCATGTGACCAGGGGTGCGAATGCTGGCAGCAATGATTTTGGTTTCTAGATCAGGGTTGGCGTCTAAAATCGAGCGGATCTGGCTAAGTAAAAGCAATCCATCATGGCCAATGTCATCAAGCCGACCTAAAAAGGGGCAAACATAGGTCGCACCAGCTTTAGCGGCCAAAATCGCTTGAGCAGGCGAAAAAATCAGGGTGATATTGGTGGGGATGCCTTCCTCGTAAAAGGCTTTGGCGGCCCGAAGTCCATCTCTAAGCATCGGGATTTTAACCACAATATTGTCTGCGATTTTGGCCAATTCTCGGCCTTCTTTTAAAATGGCGGCATATTCGAGGTTTAAAACCTCGGCATGGACTGGGCCAGAGACGGTTTTGGCGATTTTCCCTAAAATTTCACGCATACTGCCCCCTTCCTTGGCAATCAAGGTCGGATTGGTGGTGACCCCATCGGCCAGCCCAAGCTCCTTGGCGGCTTCAATTTCTTTTAAGTTGGCCGAATCGACATAAATATCCATGGTTTCTCCGTTTTAGGTTTTTTTGAGTTAGGATTAAGGTGAAGCCGTTTTGGTTTTAAAACGAAGCCCCAACCCCATATAAGCAGTGGCACACAACAAGACGGACCAATAAAGCACTTGATCGTTTCGCGTTTGGAAGCCGATCAGCAAAGCTAGCACCATCAAGGTTAAAACAATGGCCTTGATCAGTTTGGGAATGGCGGGCAAGATCACCCGCCCAAAGTGGATGTAAGGGAGTTTGGAAATCATTAATATGGAACTAACTAATATTAGTCCCATACGTGCTTCTTCAGGAGCGCTTAAAAGGCTCGCGGTTCCTGCAAGCAGGGCCGCCGCAGGGCTAGGTAGGCCGGAAAAAACGGATACCCCAGTAGTAACCCCGGCGTTTTTTTTGTCTTTTAAAAATCGCCAGAGACGGTAAACGGTACAGGTAAAGTGAAGCAGGGCCAGAGGCAGCCCCAAGCTGGAGGCCTGGAATTTATACCAGATTAAGATGGCCACCGTGCCGCCAAAGCTGGTGCCGTCGGCCAGATCGTCTAACAATTCACCCCTCGGGGTGCTCCCCCATTTATCGGCTGCTCGTCCATCAAAGAGATCTAAAAATTGGCCAAAAAAGACCGCCGTTAGACCCAGACCGGGCTTGTTGTATCCTAAAATCAAAACGATCCCAGCGATGCCACATAAAAAATTGAGGATCGATAATACGTTTGCGTACCAATAGTTGGGCACCAGCTTAAAAAACATACTACAAAAAGCCAAGGCCGTGGCCCCGTAAAGGGTTAGGCTGGAAACGGGGACACCAAACCTGTAACCCGCATCTAAGTAGGATACTTGCCAAGTCAGGATCACAATAGTGATTACCGTCAAAAAGGTCTTGGCCTTACCAAAGAGGTTGGCTGCTTTGTTGCGAATGAAATATCTGGAAAATTGGCCCATAAGATCAAAGACCAAAAAGACCCAGATAATCCACATGGGGATCAAATCTAGCCAGCCGAAATAAAATAGGGGCGGGAAAAGTAGTAGTTTGTCCGAAAGCGGATCAATCGATTCTCCTGACTCGGTGTGCAGGTCGAAGTGGCGGGCGATGGTGCCATCGGTAATATCGGTGATGATCCAAAAGGCAAAGATATAGGTGCCCGCATGGTGCCAAAACCAGGGACCTGGCTCTAGCCATGCGCCGGCGTGATACACGGCCACGGATACCAGCCCCATAGGGTAGCGGCAGCGACTGATAAAGTTGGGGTGCATCCAAGGCTGTGAACGTACCCAAGCCTTGCCCCAGGGTGCCCTTATTAAAAAGCGCAGGCTGGCTCGTTCGGCCATAAACATCAAAAAGACCGGGACCACGGTCCAGATCAAAAATTGGGTCAGCGCTTCTATCATAGGGTCGCTCAAGGTTGAGCCTAACCCTAACAGGGCCCTTTAAAAAAGAAAAGCCGCCCTCTTTTCAAAGCCCCCAGGTTGTGGCAGATTGAGGGCTCAAGCATCACAAGGGATGAGGATGATCCAAAAGTTGTTTATCGGGGCCCTCTTGGCCTTTTCATTAATAGCCTGTTCAGAGACCGAGTTTAAAACGGTAGAGCAGAAATATGACAATGCGGTCGAGCTGCTAGACAATGGCCGCTACGCCCAGGCGAGCCCGATTTTGCAAGAGGTGATCGACGAAAATCCTGGCACCCGCTACGCTACCTTTGCCCATTTGAAGATGGGTGATTCTTGGATGGAAACCGGGGAGGATAAGGACTCGTTTAACTCGGCAGAGGTGCAGTACCGCCTGTTTCTTGCTAACGCACAGGGCACCCACTTGGCGCCCTATGTTATGAGTCGGCTGATCGAGCTCAACTACCGAAGAAACGTGTCTTCGTTGTTTAAAGATAGTTACGCCTACTCAAGAGACCCCGAGCATTTTCACAAGATTGTAACAGAGTATCAGCGATTTTTCCTGCTTTATCCTCAGAGTCTCTATCTGCCCGATGCTAAGGTTTATATGGAAAAGTCCATTAACGCCTTGGCCCACCATGAACTTTTGATTGGGGATTGGTATTTTGACCACCTGCTTTACCCTTCGGCGATTGCACGTTATACTTATACCTTGGAAAATTACCCCAACTTTGTTCAGAGGCGTGAGGTGTTGTTAAAATTGATCGAGGCCTATCGAAAAAATCAACAACCCATGCGGGCCGATGAGATGGAGCGGGTTTACCGCTTAAACTTCGGTGGGGAAAATGAAAAGGGCTAACTTATTTTGGATTTTCTTATTTGCCAGTTTACTGGGTTTAAACGCCTGCCAAACCACGCCCACTCCCGCTCCGGTCACCGACGCAGCTAAGCCAGATCCCCTAAAAGCCCTGGCCAATCAAAATGAGCTTTTATTAGCGCAAAACAAAGAGTTGGCTCAAGAGTTAGAAAATCTCAAAAAGTTGCGGGAGACCGACAAAGTTGAGTTTAATAAACGCTTGGTGGCCATGGATAATACCATCCAGCTTTGGGAAAAGAACCTAGACGAACAGGCTGAAAAAGGCCCTGTGGCTAAACCCTTACCCCAAAAAACTGAAAAAAAAACTGACCCTGAACCTAAACCTGCGGCCTTGGCGGCGGTCGCCCCACCCCAAGAAACCGAAGACCCCGGTAAACAGGATATGGGCACCGAGGAAGAAGCAGGGTCTATCCCCACTCCGGTGACCTCTCTGGCGTTAACCTCGGTAGATCTAAATCAGTCTATAGAGTCTGATAAGGGTTCCCATGTAAAAGGCGCAAGGCATCGGTTGCCGGTGGTTTTACCCCCTAGCAAAGAAGTGGAAAAAAAGGAGGAAACTCAAATTTGGGACGATCCAGATTTAAATCCGCCCGTTTTTCCCATTAAACTAGATGTTTTTCCAGCGGCCAAAAAGGCCTATAACGACGCTTTTAAGGCCTATACGCGCAAGGATTATTTAGAGGCAGCCAAACAGTTTGACCTCTTTTTGTCCCGATACCCTAATGACGTCGATGCGGACAATGCCCAGTTTTGGCGAGGGATGGCTTTTTTTGATGAAGGAAGGCTGGATCAGTCAGAAGAGGAATTTCGCAAGGTCTTAAAAAATTACCAACATGGCCTAACAGGCGAAGGCTTTAAAAGTCCAGATGCGGTTTTGATGTTGGGTAAAATTTATTTAAAACGGCAAAAACCGATCCGAGCCCGATATTACTTTGAACATTGCGTTAAAAACTATGCCGAGAGTCGTGCTGCTCATAAAGCACAGCGCGAATTGGACGCGCTGGTAGAGATAGAAGCGCAATGAGTATTCAGTTAAAGGCTTGGTTGACCCTTTGGTTGGTTCCGGGATTGGGACCTAAAAAAATCTTTAATTTGTGTGAATCACTAGGCGGGCCAGATGCGGTTTTGGCCGCCAACGCCTCCGAGCTTGAGGCCTTGGGCCTGCCCTATAAATGGGCCGAAGAGATCAAACAAATGGAACCCCTTGCAGAAGCGGAATTGGCGAAAGCGCAAAGCTTGGGGCTGTCTTTAATCGATTGGGATGATCCCTTTTATCCAGAAGACCTACGCCAATTGCTGGATGCCCCTCCCGTTTTGTACCAAGCAGGAGAACATGATTTTAATCAAGGGTTACACCTCGCCTTTGTAGGCTCGCGCAAGGCTAGTTATCCAGGCAAAGCCTACGCCATGCGTTTAGTAGAGCGTCTAGCGGTGCTGCGACCCGATACGGTGATTGTTAGTGGATTGGCCCTAGGTATTGACGGGGCGGCCCACGAAGCGGCCTTGGCCTGTGGGCTTAAAACCGTCGCTGTGTTGGCTGGGGGGCTAAGTGATATTTATCCCAACGTCCACCGCGCCCTGGCCCACAAGGTCGCCGCCCAAGGATGTTTGCTCACGGAGTTTCCCTGCCCGTCTAAACCTCTTAAAGAACATTTCCCTCTGCGAAACCGGATTATTTCGGGGATATCTAAAGGGGTATTGGTGGTCGAAGCTGGGGAGCGTTCAGGAGCCAGTATAACGGCCAATTTAGCCCTGGAACAGGGGCGCGAGGTTTTTGCCTTGCCTGGACCGCCAGATTCCCCTTTTTGCCGGGGCTCCAACCGTCTAATTCAACAGGGGCGGGCGAAGTTAGTGATGGATGCAGAAGACTTGCTCGAAGAGCTGGTCCCAGGCTGGCGAGAGGCTAATCAAGCCAAGGTGAATCTAGCCAGCCAATCTGAGAAGCCACCCCTAGGCGCTCAAGAGGCGGCGATTTTTGATGCCTTAGAAATGGGCCCCCTGCACAGCGACCAGCTTGCCCTTAAAACCGGGATGCCTGTGTACGAGTTATTAGCCCATCTGACCAGCATGGAAATGAAAGGTCTGATCTTCAACCGTGCTGGAAACCTAGTCGAAAGGGCTTAAACAGTAGAAGCGGAATTTTAATTTACGCAATATTTTAAGCTTGGAAGTGATGTTTCCCCTCTAGCCGTAGTCTAAGCCGCCTGTTAGTCTGGGCTTTCATGACTCTTTTTAGCAGTCCCCCTATGAAGACGCAGATTGAAAGCGATTTGGCTAGACTTGAAGACCTGCTCGAAAATGAGCGGATCGACAAGGCCCAAGCCCACCTACTAGATCGGCACCCCTCTGAAATCGCTTACTTAGCCAACCACGTTTCCATGGGTTTTCGGCATATGCTGATGCCCATGATTAAGGCTTCTCCTTCTTTAGTCGAGATTGTTTACCGTCTTCATCCTGAACTGGTCAAAGACCTTTTGGGAATGATGCAAGCGCCCCAGGTGGGCCGTTTGTTTTCCGAGATGGAATCGGACGATGCGGTTAAAATATTAACCAACCTACCCGAAGAATTGGCTCATTGGGTCACTAGTCACGTTCCAGCCGAGGATTCGGGCCAGTTTGATTTGTTGATGCAATACGAAGAAGACCAGGCCGGGCGGATTATGACCCCCTACTACTTCGCTATTCATGAAGAGGCGACGGTTTATGAAGCCTTTGGGGCGCTCCGCCAATCGACGGATGCGGAATCGATTTATAACATCTACGTGATTGATGATCGCCGCCACTTGGTTGGGGTGTTGTCTTTACGTGAACTCTTGACCCACCCTAATCAGGTGAAGGTTAAAGAGTTTATGAATGAACAGGTTATCAGTGTTTCTGACCGCGCCGATCAGGAGGATGCTGCGCTGACCGTCGAGCGCGCTGGGCTATCGGCGGTCCCGGTGGTTAACGAGCTTAATCAGTTGATGGGGATTATCACGGTAGATGACGTGATCCACGTTATCCGCACAGAAACCACTGAAGACATAATGAAATTGGCCGGTACGACTGGCGGAGAATATAGCCTGCCCTCGCCAATGCGTGGCTTTCTTCGACGGACGCCTTGGTTGATGGTGTCGTTTTTTGGTGGGATGATGACCATTCAAACCAACTTGTTTTTCGCCAGTAAAGTACCTCATATCGAGTTGTTGGCGTTTGTGACTATTATTGCCGGTATGGGTGGCAACATCGCCAGCCAGTCCTCGACCATTGTGGTTCGAGGCTTGGCTACGGGCAAGATATTAACCAGCGAATTATGGCAGGTGCTTTTTCGTGAAACGGTTACGGGCATGATGTTGGGCCTGTTTTTTGGTGGGCTTTTGGCAATGGTCGCTAGCTTCCAATTTTCCGAATTTGCGGTGATCGGGTTCTCGGTTTTTACGGGAATGTTGATCTCTATGTTAATCGCTGCGGTGGTGGGCTCGATGATGCCCATGATCTTTGAACACTTCCATGTCGATCCAGCGGTGGCCACAGGTCCCTTTGTTTCGACAACCATTGATAATCTAGGTCTCCTAGGTTATTTTTCCTCGATTCTCTTGATCCTCAAATTTGCGAACTAGACCATGAAAAAGATATTGATCAGTGGCAAGCTTCACCAAGTCGCCTTTGACAACTTCGCCAAAGAACCTGAAATCGAAGTGGACTACCGGCCCGACTATCCTAGGGAAGAGTTGCTTAAGATCATTGGTGATTACGATGCCCATATTAGCCGTTCTGAAACCGATGTGGACAAAGAATTTATTGACGCCGCCACAAGGCTTAGCGTGATTGGCCGGGCGGCGGTAGGGATTGGCAACATCGACGTAGATTACGCCACCCAGAAGGGAATTTTGGTTTTTAACACCCCCGCAAAAAATACCAATAGCGCCGCTGAATTAACCTTGATGTTAATGTTAGCCGCCATGCGCAACCTGACCAAAGCACACAACTCGATGGCCCAAAACCTCTGGGACCGTCACCGTTTTAACGGGGCCGAGCTACTAGGTAAAACGGTGGGGATTATTGGCTTGGGCAACGTCGGCCACCGGGTCTGCCGATTCCTCAAATCCTTTGATTGTGAGGTCTTGACTTATGATCCCTACGTCTCTTCGGAATACTGCGAAGGCCATGGCGCTAAACAGGTGGATTTTTTGGAGCTGGTTAAAAACAGCGATATTATAACCATCCACACCCCCAAAAATAAAGAAACCGTCAACATGGTCCAGGACGCAGAAATTGCCCAGATGAAGGACGGGGTGATTCTGATTAACGCCGCCAGAGGTGGACTTTTTAATGAAGATGCTATGTGCCGCGGGCTCGAATCGGGCAAGATCGGAGCCTTGGGCTTAGACACCTGGGACGTGGAGCCAGTAAAGGAACATCCCTTAAAAAAATTCGACAACGTGGTGATGACCCCCCATATTGGGGCCAGCACCTCTGAGGCCCAATTTCGCATTGGCGACACGGTTTCAAAAGAGGCAATCAAGGCCCTCAAAGGCGAGATTGTCTCGACCCCAGTCAACCTGCCGGACATTAAAGCCTTTGCCGCAGGGGATACCCCTTATTACGCCAGCCTATCTGCCAAATTGGGGAGCTTTACTCGTCAATTAGCCTCGCCCAATTTGGACCCTAAAAGGATCGAGTTTCATTACCGGGGCAAGATCAACCCTTCAGATTGGTCCCTATTAAAGCTCTCCTTTTTAAAGGAATTTTTACAAGGCTCGATGGACACGGTAGTGTCTTATGTTAACGTCTTGCAAATCGCCGAGGCTAGAGGGCTCAATATCGTAGAAAAGGCAGATAAAGATTTTTCTGCTTACGATTCCGCCATTCGAATTGAGGTTGTGGGCGAGAGGGAAACAATCTGTATTGGTGGCACCGTCTTTGGCGGGGAGCGCCAGCGGCTGAGTTATCTAAACGGGTTTGTATTTGAGGTGGAGCCTGTTGGACGGATTGTGGCCTTGGTTAACAAGGACTTGCCTGGAGTTATTGGGCATGTGGGCAGCGTGTTAGGGGCAGCCGGGGTCAACATCAACCAGTTCGAGCTTTCTCGAAATAAAAAGGGCGGGCACGCGATGGCGTTGGTCCTGGTGGACGACGAGGTGCGCCCAGAGGTGCAGGCCCAAATCAAGGCCCACACCGCTATTGAACGCTTAAGTGTTATCGAGCTTTAGGGTGAAAAAGTGGGGCCTACTAGGGGTCGGTTTGCTCTTGTGGGCCGGACCACTTTGGGCCCAAGGACTTCACCTCTCGGTGACTGCTGGGTCAGAGCTGTCCAAGGGGGAGTTGCCCTATTTTGACGGCAACGCCCTCTTTGGGGAAAATTGGGGGCTTCGGGTTTCAAGCTACCGGGGAGTTAAATTTCTAAACACCTGGGACCGATTTGAATCCACCGGGCTTTATTCAACCCAAGTAACAGGTAGCTTTTCCGCCGTTTCGGCGCTCAAAACCTTCGATTTTCGCACCTACGGTCCCAAAGAAAACATGCCCTTCGGTTACCTGACGGCTTATGTTGGTTTAGGTTTGGGACGGGCTGATTTAGAGTTAAAACAGACCCAATACCTAGCTAAAGGCTCGGTATTGGGTTATGAAGACACCTTAGAAAAGATTCACCCTGGAAGTGCCCTAGCCACAATCGGTTTATATGGCGGGCAGTCCTTGGCGGTGATCGATTTTCGCTTGCAATACCTCCAAGGCCATTTGACAGGCTCTAAGCTGCTAGCGGACCAAAGCTTTGGGGTTTGGGGTTTGGTTTTCGCTTGTGGGATCGGTTTTTAGTGGGTTGGCCCAGTTCTTGATATACCTTGGGGCAACAGCGCGAGGGGGCTTTGGCTACTAAGAAAAAAATATCCAGGCAAATCAAAAAGGTAATCTTTAATCCGGCGGTGACCACACTGGCGGGTTTCTTCGCTTTTTTGTTAGTGATCTCTTTGATCATCCAGGAGGTCGAACACAGCCGGGGCGGCGCCAGCGGGTTCGACACTTTTTTCCATTCCCTTTGGTTTTCAATCGTTACCGTCACAACCGTGGGTTATGGCGATATTGCGCCCAAGACCCAAAGTGGGCAATTAGTAACTATGTTCCTGATATTTGGAGGGATTGGTTACGCAGGGGTCTTGACCGGTGCTATTACGAGTTGGTTGGTCGAGCGCAACCGAAGGCGGGTTGCCGGTTTGGTGCCCCTCAAAAAGGCCCATGACAAGCTGCTTATTTGCGGATGGAAACCCAACATGCGCGAGATGCTCAAGTCGATTATTAAAATCTCAGGTTGTGATTCATCGGATCTGGTTTTATTAAACCAGATGAATCACCGCGAGGTGCAAGACCTTCGAAAAGACCCTTTGCTTGAGGATTTTCATTATTATTCGGGCGACGACACTAACCTCGAAGACCTCCGCAAAGCCAATGCTCATACCGCGCGGAAGATTTTGGTTTTAGCGGACCATAGGCCCGAAAAATCGCCAGAAGAGATTGATTTTCAATCGATTTTAACTAGTCTTGCGGTCAATAAGTTAAGCCCTGGTACCTACCAAATAGTTGAATTAATTCTGCCCAAATTCCGTCTTTATATCAATCAGGCTAGAGTCGAAGAGGTTATTTTTAATGAGGTTTACGCCCGCAGTCATTTGGTAAATATAGCCTTGATGAGTGGGATGAATAATCTGCTTTTGTCCTTTTTTGATATAGAAAAAGGGGTGCTTAAACTAAGGAGCTATAAACCCGGCGACGTTGGACGAACCTATGGTGAACTAAAGGCGGAGTTGAGTAATCAACTGGTTATCGGGGTTTTGGAAAATGTTGGGAACCTAGGCCAACGAAAGCGGGCTAAGCTAAACCAGATTCAAAGAACCCCTAAGATTGCCGGGGCAATCGAGGGGTTATGGGAACTTAAAAAAATGCAAGCCAACCATCCGGTGATCCTTCCACCTGATCACTATGTCTTAAAAGAGGGTTGCGATTTAATTATTTTGGATATTAATCCCAATGGGTTGCATCTTTTGAACCCCGAAAATTTGGGCAATATTTTGCCCCAGGAGCGGCATAGCCACCGGGTTTTGGTGACCCAGCGGCTCCGCGAAGCTTTGTTTGTAGTCGAAGACTGGGTAGCTTACTTTGCCCTAATTCAAGAGCGCGGTTTAGAACCCTATCTGGTTGAGGATCGTTTGGTCGGATTTAGTTATTTCGGGCAAAATCTACCCTTCGAACGGCTCAAAATAGGGCAGGATCTGGCCGATTTGGTCGCCTTTCAGTTCGCCCAGGTGATGCAAAAAGGAGTCTTTCTGCTTGAGCGCCAGATCACTGGAATGCAAAGCCCCCTGAAATTCGCGCAAAGCCATGGCTTGGAAAATCTGGCATTAGAGACCGGAGCGATTGCCCACGGGCCTTTGATGATTATCGGATGGAAAAAGGAAATGGTGGAGATGATCCTTAGCCTCCTTGAACACCAAAACCAGCCCGGAGTTCGTTGGCAAGGGATCAGTATAGTGGCCGATCTAGTTGAGGAGCAACGTATCGAATTCCGCAAAGCCTTTGGGGACCGACCTGAGGTGCAACTTTTTTCTGGAGACCCTGTTAGCCATCAGGTTCTAAATAAGGCAGGACTAAAACAGGCTAAAAAGGTATTGATCTTATCAGAAACCGGGCTAGGCAAAAGTACCGAAGAGATAGACGCACAAACGGCGCTGGCTTGTATGGTGGTCCAAGAGATTAACAAAAAAGCCTATATTGTCGCCGAGGTCCAATCAAGCAAATATTTAGAAACCTTGGCTCGCTCTAAGGTAGAGGAAATATTTTCAATAGATCAATTTGCCAATATTATGCTGGCCAACGGGGCTCACGCGCGGGGAACCAGCAATATTATTCGCGACATGGTTGCCACTGAACATGGGATTTTGAAATTGCTTGAGGTAGAGGAACGGTTTTTTTGGGGGCCATTTGGCGAATTGGTGCATGACACCTTTGTGGTGGGGCGCCTGGTTTTAGGGGTACTAGAGGAGGCCGGAAACCTTCATGTTCGTAAGTCCGAACGCATCGCGGAAGCCAAAATAAAGGCCGATATTGCCCAGTCAGTCGAGTCCCTTAAACGAGTACGCGAAGTGGCGGCAAATAAAGTGATTCTAGCGCCTCCGATTGACTATATTATTAAGCCTCACAGCCGAATGATTTTAATGAATAACAATTGCGCTTCTCTTTGGGACCAAAAAACATGACCTCCGCCCGCGAAAAGGCCTTTTTATTGCGGTTGCTTGAATATAAAGATCAGGATTTGATTGCCCATTTTCTTGGGGAAAAAACCGGTCAGATGCAAGCAGTCCTCTATGGGGCCAAGCGAGCCAAAAACGCCTTTGGCCATCAGCCGGGCGACCTTTTAGAACTGGATTTCTGGGTTTTTGAAGCTCAAGATTTTATTAAAATCAAAACCTATTCAGCCCTAGAGGTCATCCGCCCAGAGCAGTTTTCTTACCCTAGGTTTGTGATTCATAGCTATTTATTGGAACTGGTCAGCCGCTTGGCCCAACCTGGGCACGCGCCCGGGGTGATCTTTGGGCTCCTAGAGGCCCAATTAGCCTGGAACTGGCCCGCAGGAGAGGAAACCTATTTTTTACTTTGGGCTTTAGGGCTTTTATCTAAAGATGCCGGTTTTGGGCTGGATTTTCAGCGCTGCCGGACCTGTGGCAAGCCAAGTTTTAAACTGGATGCAGGGCGGTTTTTGCCCCGCAAAATGACCTACCAGCTTGACCTGGAGGGCTTGGTTTGCGCCGATTGTGAGTTCCCAACAGATGGGGTTGACGGAGCGGCGATCAAGGTTTTGTGGTTAAGTGGCCAGCCCGACTTTTTGTCAAAGAACCACGCTATCCCAAGCGACTTACAGCGTCGTTTGGTCCTATTACTCAACCGCCGACTGTTGGCGGGCCTTGAAATCGAACCTCGAAGTTTAGGATTGCTAGAGCGACAACTCGGTGGTTAAACAGCCCAAGGGGGTTTGCGCTCTTTTAGCCAAGCTTGAGCCAAAGCAGGCTCACTAAAATAGGCCTGGGTTGGGCCTGATAAGGCCTGGTGGGTGAGCAGGTGATCTGGCCCCACTACCCCAGCGAGCGCCAAACATTGACTCTTTAAAACCGGATGATTCCATAGAAATTGGCTAAACCCCTTTTGGACCTCAAAACATTGGGGAGCAAAGGCGCGGGCGTCGATCAAAAGGGTGAAAGGCCGATCTGGGCAGTACCAAGCAATCGCCTCCTCTAATGCCATCTGCCAAAGGGAGAACAGGCTTAGGCTCCAAAGTCCCTCTAGCCGGAGAACAAACCCGCCGAGCCCAGGCTCAAAGGTGATTGGCCCTAGGTTCAAGCAGCACCCTCTTCAGCTTGGTCCAGTTTATTAAGTAGCTCTGCATAATGCCCCCCTCTGGCTAGAAGCTCCTGGTGTTGCCCTTGCTCGACAATCAAGCCCCCTTTTAATACCAAAATCTGGTCTGAATGCTTGATAGTGGAGAGTCGGTGGGCAATGGCGATAACCGTCTTTTTTTCAAAAAGCCGGGCGGTCGCTTTCTGGATCAAGGCTTCGGTGATTGAGTCCACCGAGCTTGTCGCTTCGTCTAGTAGCACCAAAGCGGAAGGTTTGGCCATCGCCCTGGCGAAGCTGATTAGCTGGGCCTGCCCGGCAGACAGGTTTTTGCCGCCATCGACAACTTTGTGTTCCAACTGGCCAGGAAAGGCTTCGATAAACTCCCAAGCATGCACCGCTCTGGCGGCGTCCTCAGTGCTTTTGGGGTCTAGCCCTTGGCCTAGTTCAATATTAAAGCCCAGGGTTTCGTTAAAGAGATAAACCTCTTGTTGCATCAAGCTGGTCAAGTGGATTAGGGACCGGCGGGGGATTTGGTCGAGTTCAATGCCGTTGATTTTAATCGAACCAGTATAACCCGTATAAGACTTGAAAATCAGCCGAATAAGGGTCGATTTTCCAGAACCAGTAGTGCCCACTAGAGCCAAGCGTTGGCCTCGTTTAAGGGTCAAATCTATCCCCTTTAAAACCTCCTCACCGCTTGGGTCATAACGGAAACGAACCCCTTTAAACTCCAACGTCTCGAATTCTTTTAAGCGGGCCTCGATCTCGGCGTTTTGGGCCTCCTCGACCTCCGGCTCCTCGCCAAACAGGTCCAATATATGGGACAGCGCCGAAAAAGCGCGCTGAATCATCGCTAGCTGTTGGGCAAATTCTCGGATGGGTATAAAAATGCGGTTGAGAGTATTAATAAAACCGACCAAAACCCCGATACTCACCAGCCCAGCCAAGATTTGCCCGGTTCCGTACCAAATTAAGGCGGCCATCGCGACCGACGTCAAACCTTCGATCAGACTGTAAAGTAGTGAGTCATAAACGTTTGATCGGTTTTGAGCCAGCATAAACCGTTGATTTTTATCTTTAAAATTATTTAAGCATTTGATCTCGGCGTTGTATAGCTGAACCGTTTTAACCCCACTTAAAACCTCGGCTAGAAAACTAGTGGCCTCGGCTAAGGATTCGCGGGTTTCGTTATAACAAAGGCGTAACTTCTTTTTTAGCCAAAGGGTTATCAAATAAACTGGGATTAATAAGGCCAACACCACCAGGGTTAATTGCCAGCTTAAATATATCAAAAAGAAAAACAGCCCTATGGTCTTGATTAGATCGGCAAAGAGGCTTAATACCCCCACCGCAATCGATTCACCTAAGGCCTCCATGTCGCTAGTCAAGCGGCTTAATACCTTGCCAACTGGGTTTTTGTCGTAATATTTGCGAGGCAGGGCCAAACAGTGGCGGAAAAGGTCTTTGCGTAAATCAGCAATGGCCATTTGACCAGCCCGTTGCAAACTATAGGTATAAACCCCATCGGCCAGATACCCCACCAGCACCGCCCCCGCCATGGCCCCGACCGAGATTAAAAGCCCTTGAGTGTTGGTTTTAACCAGCTCGACATCAATAATATGGACGATCAGCCAAGGTAAAAAGAGGGTGGTCGCAATCCCAAAGGGTAAGGCTAAGACGGAAGCCCAAATCCACTTACGGTAGGGAACGACATATTCCCAAAAAAAGCGGAGCAACCGTAAATCTGTTTTTTTAGTGTTTTGCAAGGCTGCCCTCCTGCTGCAAAGCCCAGGTACTTTGGTAAATTCCAGGTTGCTCAATGAGGTTCGCATGCCGCCCCTGTTGCACCACTTGACCTTGATCTAGTACTAAAATCTGGTCCGCTGATTCTAGGGCCCTAACCCGGTGGCTAACAATCAAAAGGCTTTGCGCAGTATCTCGTTTTAGGATTTGGCTTAAAAGAAATCGCTCGGTTTCATAGTCCACCGCCGAAAGGACATTGTCCAAAATCAAAAGCCCCGTTTTGGCCGCTAAAGCGCGGGCTAACGCGATTCGTTGTTTTTGACCACCTGACAGCATGATCCCGCGCTCCCCTACCAGGGTGTCTAATCCTAAGGGAAAGCGGGCGACCTCGTCTTTAAGAGCCGACTTTTGTACGATCGCCAATAGTTCCTGGTCGCTCAAATCCCCTTGTGCCCCAAACAGGATGTTGTTTTTGACGCTGTCTGAAAAGAGAAACACCTCTTGGCTGACGGTGCGGATCACTTGGCGCAGATCGGCGGGATGAAGGTTGACCAATTCCTCGCTGCCAAGCCTTATTTGGCCAGCACCCACCGGCAAATGGCCGTTGAGACAGTTTACTAAAGTAGTTTTGCCAGAGCCAATCTTGCCTAAAATCCCTAAGGTTTGCCCAGGCTTGATCGTAAAGCTGATTCCTCTTAGCAGGGGTTCACCGCCTGGGTACGCAAAGCTTAGGTTGTCCACCACTAGGCCTTGCTCAAAAAGCTGGGTGGGTTGGGGATGGCGTTTGAGGTCTTGGCGGGGGGTCTCTTGCTTTAAAATGGTTTCAATCGAATCAATCCCCACCATTCCCTGTTGGTACAGCGTGGTCAGCCAGCCCAAGCCCATGATCGGGTGGGTGAGGAGAGCGGCGTAGGCGATAAACTCGGTCAACTCGCCTATACTGAATTGGTGCTGGATTACATAATATCCACCCAGGGTCAAAACCAAAACCTTTAGAATATTTTCGAGGTTGCCTAAAATGGGCATTAGAAAACTCCTAAGCAGGCTAATTTTTAGGGTTTCATCGATCAATCGGTCATTTTGTCCGTTAAATCGCCCTGCGGTCCAGCCTTCCAAGCTAAATCCTTTCACGACCTCGACCCCACTCAAGGAGGAGACAATAAACCCAGAAAGCTCTTGTAGCCTTGATTGGCGCAGGTGCATATGTGCTACCATATAACTCATGCCGAAGCGCACCAGCCCGAACACCAACACCACTGGCAACACGCAAAACAAGGTCAGCTCGGGGCTTAGCTGCCACATCATATAAGGGGTAAGGCTCAAAGCCGAAAGAATATTAAAAAACTGCATGATCCCAAAACCCGCCAAGAGTCGCAGCCCAGTAATGTCGTTTTGCAGCCGCGAGATAATCGCCCCGACCTCGTTTTTGTCGTGATAGTTTTTCTCTAGATGGGTCAACTTTTCAAAAAGGCGGTTTTTAACCTCTGCCTCAACCCGCCGGCCTGGATTAAAAAACATCACCCTAGAGAGGGTCCGCACCCCAACCACAGCCAAGGCCAATAGCAAGATCATGGTGAGCACGTGGCGCAAGTGGGTTTGATCTTGGCCTTGGGGGTTGTTACTTAAAAAATCAATCGCCTCTTTTAAATAACCAGGAACCGAGACGGTCATTAGGTTGGTCGCGAAAATGGCCAAGATTCCGGTGCTGTAGGCCCACTTGTGCCGGGCAAGTTGGGCAAATAAAAAGCGGTATCTGGTCATTGAAATCCTTTAGTGTAATGGGAAACTAGCAGGGTCCGGCAATTCGGACAATAAGTGGCTTTACCAAAGCGCCCTTTGGCGCAATAATGGGACAAACTTTTTTCCCCAAGGTCTTTTATGGGTCGATGGATGCTTTTTGGGGGGGTGGCTCTGGTTCTAATGGGCTGCGAAACCCGCACAATGGAAGAGGCCTTTCCGAGCCATTTTGCAGGACCTAGAGAAAAAGAATGGGTTATTTACACCGATCCTCAAGACCTGCCGAACGAGATTGTCCGGGCGTTGCCCACCGATTATCAACTGATCAATCAAGGGGGCTACCTAACCCTACTGCTGGACCGTACAGGAATCATCGAAAGGCCCAGGTTTCGGATGGTCGATTTTTCACTTTTTCAGCACAACCGCGAATTTTTGGGCGAGATTGGCAAATTAAAGGGTGAACATCGCCAAGGAATGGGGCTTCATGGCTTTCCTCATGTCTATGCTTCCGCACCAAAATTAGAACCCGAATCAGTACTCCGCTTGGAGGGGATGCTTTTTTGGCGGCGGTTTTACCTAGCCTACCAAAGGGTGGGGGGGCCTAATCCCGATCCTTTGGCCGCGGCCTTTGTTGGCCGGTGGCAGGGAAATTTGTTGGATCCACAAATGGTGGAGATCCTGATTGAAGTCGAGTCTTGGATGGAGCACCCAGAAAAACATTTTGATCGGACTGTAGCCAAACAGATTAGAACTCGGCATTTGAGTCTGCCCCCCTTGAGTCTTGCCGCTCAAAGTCCCTATACCCAAGCCATTAAAGGACAAGACGAATTGGATTTAGAATTGGCCTTAGGGGTCGCAATTGAGTTTAAACGCCAAGGGCCTTGGGCAGAGCCAGAGCTTTATCAAGGTTTGGTGGTAGCACTGGAAAAAGCCGGGCTCTTGCTTTTTAAAGAGTCACCAGAGATTTCCAGGTTCGCCTTGGCTGCCTTTGTCCCTCAAGGGGTTAAGGGGCCTTCCCTGGCCTATTTAGCCCCCAAACGGGCCCAAGCCCTAGCCTCGCAATTCGCCCACTTTAACCAGTTGGGTGCCCAAGCTCAATGGGCTGCAGAGGAGCCGTCGCGGTTAAAACTGGGCCGTTACCCCGACGAGTCTGAATTAAGTCAGCGAGAGTCCGAAAAATTGGCTTCCGTCCAAATCCTTAACCAAAAAGCCCCGCAACGAGTGAATTTATATCGCCCGCCCCGCCTTTTTACAGACCCCCAAACTAGACCCCTCTCGGGCAAAAGGACCCCATGAAATTAGCACCCGCTTTGGCCATGGCCGATTTGGACAAAAAAACCATTGCTGAAAAGGGAATCCCTGGCTTGGTCTTGATGGAAAATGCGGCTCGCTCTGTAATAGAGGCCTGCCGGGATTGGCTGGCTTCTGGGCCCACCTGCTGGATTTTTTGCGGTCCAGGCAATAACGGCGGAGATGGATACGCTTTAGGGCGGCTTTTGATCAACCATGGCCTGGAGGTCAATCTGATTTCTTTGGGCGCTCCGCGCACCCCAGACGCAATCAAAAATGAGCAGCTATACCGGCAGTTTGGTAAGGTGATTAGTTTTGACGATCTGCTGTCTATCCTGATCCGCCCAGAGCCCCATGACCTTATTTTTGACGCTCTTTTAGGCACTGGGACCAACAGCCCTTTGACTGGTCAGATAGCCGAAGCGGTCGGATGGATCAACCGGGCGCAGGGCCGAGTGCTGTCTTTGGATCTGCCCAGCGGGATTGATGCGAGTACAGGCGACGAATTGGGGCTTTCGATTAAGGCCGAGCGAACGGTGACCTTTCAAATGGAAATGCCCGGTCACCATTTGCACCCAGGCAAGGCGCACCGGGGCGAATTGATTTGTAGTAAAATCAGTATTTGGGAGGAGCCGTTAGCGTCAAAATTTTTCCTCTTAGACAAGCAAGAAGCCAAAGCCCTGATGCCCCGCCGGGACCCAACCGCTTATAAACAGCAACTAGGGCATTTAGGGGTTTTGGCCGGGAGTCCAGGTATGATGGGCGCGGCCATTTTGGCTGGCCGGGCGGCACTTTATGCAGGTGCAGGACTGGTGACACTTTTGGTGCCTAAGGCGGAGCTAAACGCGGGTCTCGCAGCCGCCCCCGAATTGATGAGCCAAGCTCGCGAGGTGTTGACCCCAGAGGACCTTGCGCGTTTTGATGCGCTGGTGATTGGCCCTGGATTAGGGCGAAATCCTCAAGATTGGGCCCAATATGCCGATTATATAGCGGGCTATCCTGGTCCTGTGTTACTTGATGCAGACGCCTTCTCAGGGCTTAAGGGAATCCATGGTTTAAAACCAGAGCGGATGGTTTTAACCCCTCATCCAGGTGAGTTTGCCCGTATTTCGGGTTTGGAAGCGCCTAAAAGTAATGGAAAACGGATCGGTCAAGCGTTGGCCTATGCTGGGCGGGAGCAAGTGGTTTTGCTGCTTAAGGGCGGGCCTTCTATTTTAGCCAATCCCGAGGGTGAGCTTTGGATCAATGGTACCGGGAATCCTGGAATGGCTACAGCCGGTTCAGGGGATGTTTTAAGTGGGATCATTGGGGCTTTTTTGGCGCGAAAACTCAGCCCTTGGAATGCCGCCCGGTTGGGGTGCTGGCTCCATGGCAAGGCTGGAGATTTAGAGGCCCAATCCGGTTCCCAAGAAAGCCTAACGGCCAGCCACTTGATCAACCGCTTAGCTGAAGCCTTTAATAGCTTGAACTAACGGGGATCAACGATATAATAAGTGGTGGAAGTTGGCTCTACCTAGGTGCGATTATACCCAAAAAAAGCCAGGGTGGTTTCCTTTTTTTTAAAAAAAGGGATTTGGTCCAGACTTTTCAAACTCAAGACAACTAAAAGTCTCACCTCCAGGCGCTAGACCTGATCCCATCCTCGAACTCGGACCGGGGCCTAACTTCTTAATAAAAAGCCTGAATCTTACCCCTTAACCTGCTTGTGGGTCGCTGTCGCCAGACTTGCCCTTTTTTTCAGCAGCGTAGCGTTTTAGGTCTTCCGCTTTTTGCTTGATCAACTCTTCAAGCTTGTTTTTTTGGGCTAAAAGTTCGTCTAAGTCTAGTCCACTACCAAGCTTAAACGACTTAGGTAACCCGTCCAAGATTTCTTGTAACTCTTCCTGGTTTTTATTGGCTAATGCTTGCGCAAAATAGCCAGCAGCCAAACCGGCGCTTAACCCTATAAAAAAAGCTTTGGCGCTCATTTTTTCTCGACTGCTTTGCCGTACAGAAAAAATAGACCCAAGTAAACTGCACAGATGGCACCGAAAGTTGCCAAGATTTCAATTTCGTGAGACATGATTCCCTCCTAGAGTTTTGATATCGGCCCGACTATACCCTAGCCCTATCTGGGTGACAACCAAAAATTACTTCATTTTGGCTAGGTTAAAAATTAAGTTTATTGGGGCTTTTTCAATCACTTTGTTTTAGGTAAGATCACGGCAACACCAACCACCAACCCTTAAGTAAAATATGGAAGGAATCTTTAACGAACTCGGCCACAAAATGAAGAAGGCCGCTGAACACTTAGACCTGGAATTCAGTAAGGTCCGCACTGGGCGGGCGAATCCGCAGATTTTGGACCACGTGATGGTCGATTATTACGGAACCCCTACCGCATTAAATCAGGTGGGCAATCTAAGTGTGCCCGATCCCCAGATGATCGTGATTACCCCTTGGGAAAAAAAGATGTTAAGCGAGATTGAGAAGGCCATATTGCGTTCCGATCTGGGTCTGACGCCGCAAAACGACGGCAATATTATCCGCTTGCCCATCCCCTCTCTGACCGAAGATCGGCGTAAGGACCTAGTAAAACAGGTTAAAAAAATGGTCGAGGAGGCCAAGATCGCGGTTAGAAATCTTCGGCGTGATGGGAATGAGCGTTTAAAGAAGATGGAAAAAGACAAAGAGATTGGCCAAGACGAGCTTAAAACCGGTGAAGCTCGCATCCAAAAGGTCACCGACGAGGCAATCTCTAGGATTGAGCAAAAGTTGGCTGCAAAAGAAAAAGAGTTAATGTCAATCTAGCCTGGACCACCCTATCAGGAGGCCCCTTTTGTTAGGTGGGGTTGATAGATTAGCACTCTTAATGGTAGAGTGCTAATCATCTCGAATCTCCTCAAAAGGCTTATGAACAACTTTGATCCCATCGTCTTAGGCAGTATCGAACTGGCTCAGGCCGAAGCACTTAAACGAAAAAACCCAGAACTCACTGAAATCCATCTGCTTTGGGGCCTGATTGGCAATCCTAAAACAGTTAGCCATAAACGGCTTGGTGAGGAAAAAAAGCTTCTAAAAGGGTTACTCGAAAAACTTCCTACCCTAAGCCACCAAAGTCTTGATGGAATCAGGCCCAGTAGCCTACTTTCCGAATGGTTCACCCTGTCCGCAGCCGATGCCATCGGCTCGGGACGCGACCAGATCGCTGAAGCCGACCTCTTGCGGCACCTAAACAAGGTTTTCCCTCAGCTCCAATTTGAAATGCCCGAAGGTCCCGGAGCAAGCGAGGTGCCTGATTTTTTAACCAACCTTAATGAACTGGCTGATTCAGGGAAGTTAGACCCGGTTATTGGACGGGCGCAAGAGATTCGAAGAGTACAAGAGATTTTGTGCCGCCGCACCAAAAATAATCCCGTATTAGTGGGCAGCCCCGGGGTGGGTAAAACCGCCATTGTCGAAGGCTTGGCGGGCTTAATCCAGACAGGCAAAGTACCTGATATTATCCAGGGCAAAACCATCTATAGCTTGTCGATGGGGAGCCTGATGGCAGGTACCAAGTTCAGAGGTGACTTTGAACAGCGGATTGAGGAACTACTTAAGTTTGTCAAAGACAAGGGACGAGATGCAATTTTGTTTATCGACGAGATTCACCTGCTTATTGGTGCGGGCAAGACCGAAGGGGCAATGGACGCAGCTAACCTACTTAAACCCGCGCTGGCCAGGGGAGATTTAAACTGTATTGGGGCTACGACCCTTGATGAATATCAAAAACATATTGAGGCCGATTCGGCCTTAGAGCGGCGCTTTCATCAGGTGCGAGTGCATGAACCCACTAAGGAAGACAGCATCCAAATTCTTATGGGGCTCAAAGAACGCCTGGAAATACACCACGGAATCGAAATCACTGAAGAGGCGATTGTTTCGGCGGTTTATCTTTCAGATCAATTTATAAGCGAGCGGTTTTTGCCGGATAAAGCAATTGATATTATAGACGAAGCTGCGGCAGGCCTAAAACTAAGCGCCGACTCTATGCCACCCGAACTGGCCGAGTTGGAGGCGTCGATTCAGTCCAAAAAAATTCTGGCCTCTGCCAGCCCTCATAAACACCTGGAGCAAGAGATTAAGGGGTTAGAGGCCCAATTCGCTGAAAAAAAACGCCAATGGGACGAAAAAACGTTAGACCTAAAACGAGTGGCCCAACTCAAAAAACACCATGAAGATTTGCAATTTCAATTGCAAAAAGCAAAACAAGACAATGACTTTGAAGCGGCTAGCCGTTTGCAATATGGGGAGCTTCCAAAGTTAGAGGCCGAGCTTAAAAAATACGAGGTTACCTGGAAATTAACCCGGCTCAATATTGGCGAGGTTATCGCCAGGGCCACCGGGGTGCCGGTGGAGCGCGTTTTGCGCTCGAATCAGGAAAATTTGCTCAAGTTAGAAGATTTTTTGAACGATCGGGTCCTTGGCCAGTCAGGCCCCTTAGGTGAAATCGCCGATACTTTGATCGCCGCCCATGCAGGCCTGACCGACCAAAACCGGCCCATGGGTAGTTTTTTACTAATGGGGCCTTCAGGGGTGGGGAAAACCGAGACCGCTAAAGCAATTCAAGACTTTTTGTTCCAGTCGAACCGCCATTTAATCCGCATTGATCTCTCGGAATTCCGCGAGTCCCACGCGGTGGCCAAACTGATTGGGGCTCCGCCAGGGTATGTGGGTTATGCTGAAGGGGGCGTATTGACCGAGCCAGTACGGAAAAATCCATATTCCGTATTGTTGTTTGATGAGATTGAAAAGGCCCACCCAGACTTTGCTGATATTCTGCTACAAGTCCTAGACGACGGGCGTTTGACCGACAACCACGGGCGCACGGCGAACTTTAAAAACTGCATTATTTTTATTACCACCAATCTCAAAGACCCTAAATCCTGGCTGAAACCAGAACTTTTGGGAAGGTTAGATGCGGTTTTGGAGTATAAACACCTCAGTGCTGAAACAGTGCACCAACTGATTGACCGGCAACTATTTGAGCTAAATGAGCGTTTAGAGGATCGGGGACTAAAACTTAGCCTTGATCCAGCGCTGATTGAACGGGTTCAGGCCGCCGGTTTTGATGAATCATATGGGGCCAGACCCCTTAACAGCGCCTTTAGTCGGCTTGTGGTTAAACCCTTATCCAAGGCACTTTTGCAGCAGCCAGGGCTTAACGGTGAGCAGTTAATGGGTCTTAATGACAACCAACCTTGGTTTAGGCCCCATGGCTAGGGACCTTAAAGGCAAATCACTGTTAGTGATTGACCGAGACTCGGGATTTTTGCGTCAAGCAAAAGGTCTGCTTAGTGATCTTGGGGCGCAGGTACATTTGGCCCATAGCCTTGAAGACGCTTTGAGCCTGTTAAGTGTCACCCCGGTGGAGTTGGTTTTTTTTGAGGCCCAGCTTCCCTTTTCGGGGGCTGAACTCAAATTGAATTATCAGACATTGAATCGGGCCGCCCGGTTTTTTGCATTGGTCGATAAGTCCGGTAAGGGCAGTGAAGCGGCCCAAGGGGTGGATGGCTTTTTGGTCAAGCCACTATCGATTGTGGAGGTGTTAAAAAAGACCGCTCCGAACGAGTCCGCCCAACATCTTCCTGTAAGCCGATTAGATCCTCTGACCGAGCTTTTGCGGCCCTACTTGATCTTTCGCTCCGCTTTAATGCGGCGACGGCTGCAAATGTTACCTCAAATGGCCGCCAGCGACCATGGGGTGTTGATCACAGGTGAAACGGGGACCGGTAAAGAAATGGCCGCCCACGCCATTCACGACCTAAGCCGCTACAAAAACGGCCCTTTTATCGCGGTCAATTGCGGGGCGATTCCAGAGACCTTGATCGAAGGGGAACTCTTCGGTCACGAAAAGGGGGCGTTCACGGGCGCTGGGAATCTACACAAAGGTAAGTTTGAATTAGCCCAAGAAGGCACCCTGTTTTTAGATGAAATTGGGGAGATGCCTTTGCTCTTGCAAGCCCGGTTGCTTAGGGTTTTAGAGGAGCGAGCAGTGTACCGGATTGGGGGGGAGAAGCCAATCCCGGTGGACCTGCGAGTTTTGGCCGCGACCCGAGTAGATCTAGCTAAAGCGGTGGAAAACGGACTGTTTCGAGAGGACCTATATTACCGCCTAAATATCTTGCCACTGCATCTACCCGCCCTACGCGAACGCCCAGAGGATATTGCTTTATTGGCTTGGTATTTTTTAGAGCGAGCCTTTTTAGAAGCAAAGCGGCAACCGCCCTTTCCGAGTTTGACCGAAGCCTCTATTTCTATCTTGTCCGCTCAAGTTTGGCGGGGAAATGTTCGCGAGTTGCGAAATCTGATGACCCGCTTGGCGGTGTTGCTGCCCCCCTCGATTGGCTATATTGAGCCCAAACATCTGCTGGCCTATTTTCCTGAAGCCTTAAACACCGAGCCAAGGAACGAACGTCCGGCCCTTAATGGGGTGATCGAATTAAGCCCCCAATTGACGGAGGCCCCTAAAGAGGGGATTCTTATCCCTTGGGGAACCCGCTTGGATGAGGCCGAAGGGCTTATTTTGCAAGCAGTACTTGATCAGGTCGGCGGCAACCGCAGTGAGGCGGCCCGCCTCTTGGGGATCAGCCAACGCACTATTAGGCGAAGGCTTAACGAGATTTGAGAGATGCATAAGGTTTTTATAGACGGACAGGCAGGCACCACTGGACTGCAAATTGCTCAAAAGCTTGGAACTCGGCCCGAGATTGAGTTGCTGGTACTGAGTGAGGAGGCGCGTAAGGATCCCCAAACTAAAAAGGCGCTGGCCGCGAAAGCTGACCTAGTGATCCTCTGTTTGCCAGACGATGCCGCTCAAGAGGCGGTCAAACTCTATGCAGATCTAAATTGCCGAATCTTGGACGCCAGTTCTGCCCACCGGGTCCACGAGGATTGGGTTTATGGATTACCGGAACTAGAAGGCCAGCGAGAGCGAATTTTAGGGGCCAAATGGGTGGCCAATCCGGGCTGTTACCCAACCGGCTTTTTATTGGCCATCGCCCCTTTGGTCCGGGCTGGATTGGTTCCCAAGGATTATCCAGTCACGATCCACGCGGTTTCTGGTTATTCAGGTGGCGGGCGCAAGATGATCGAAAAATATGAACAGCCCCTGGATCAAGCCTGGGCCTTCCGGCCTTATTCGCTAAACTTCGGTCACAAACATCTGCCTGAAATGGGGCTTTACTCGGGTCTCGAATACACCCCTCTGTTTAGCCCAGCGGTGGCCGATTTTAAACAGGGAATGCTGGTGCAGGTGCCTCTAATTACGGATTTACTAGATTTAGGCGACCAAGAACCGTTGGAAGCGATTTATCAGATTTGGACCCAGGCCTATAGTGGTGAACCCTTTGTGGAGGTTTTAGAGCCTGGCCAAGGGGACGAAGAAGGGTATTTGTCGGCGACCGATTTAAATGACACCAACGAATGCCAACTGATGGTTTTTGGTGACGCAGAGCAGGTGCAGTTAGTAGCGCGGCTGGACAATCTGGGAAAGGGAGCTTCAGGAGCAGCGGTGCAAAACCTGAATTTAATGCTGGGGCTAGCCGAGAATACCGGACTTGAATAAGCAAAAAGGCTCGTTAGTTGCGATAAAAACCGCAACCTAGACTAGTTGTGCTTGGGGTGGTCAGCGACCTGGGTTATAGCAAAGCGAACCACCGACTCCACGTCCTCATCGGTCACCTCTTTATTGAGAATGATGCTTCCTAGATGCGCATAGGTGGCGGGAATGCGCGATAAGGCCAAAGCGTAAACATCTTCAACACACATCGAACACTGGTCGAAGCTCGGGTATTCGTTCATCACTTTTTTAATGGATTCGATCACCATCAGTTCGCATATATTTCGGATGCGTTCGAGTGAGCGTCCGTTGATCAAGTAACGGTTTGTTTTCAAAACAATCTCCTAAAAAGTTATTCGTTGTGAAGTTGGGCTGCGTATAACCCTAAAAGGTCTTGCAGTGCGTAGGGATCAATGGGTTTGGATACGTAATCATCCATCCCGGCATCGAGGTATTTTTCTCGATCGCCTCGCATAGCATTGGCGGTCATGGCCACAATAAAGGGGCGCTGCCTGGGCTCAAGATTTCGCATTAGGTGTTGAGTAACTTCCATCCCATCCATCTCGGGCATCTGGATATCCAGCAGTATCATGTCGTATCTTTCTTGGGAAATCTTCTCGATAGCTTCTTTCCCATCCTCGGCCAAGGCCGCCGAATATCCCATTTTTTCTAGGAGTTTTAGGATTAAGGTCTGGTTGAGTTCGTTGTCTTCTGCGACTAAGATTCGCATGGGTAAACGCGAACCTAAAGTTTTATCAAGGGTTTGAATCACGGCTTTAGCTCCCGATGCGACACCTAGAGATTGTTGCATAACTTCAAACAACGGACCTAAGCGAATTGGTTTGGAAATTAAGATCCCACTTGGACAAATTCGGTCGTAAAATTCGTAATTTAAAAACCCCATTTTCACCATCGAAAGTTCTAACTCTTTCACTTTTGCGCAAAGAGCGGAGGTCTCTTTTAGACAGGTACTGCTAGTTCTCGGTAGATTAAATAGAATTAAAGCGTTTCGGTCTTTTGGTCCTAACTGATTAATATCAGACGTAGTTAATTGAAATTTTGTCACCAAAAAACCAGATTCTTCTAAGACCTGAGCCCAATGAATCTGGTGAACCAGATCATAGTCGAAATAAAGGACTCGCTTGCCAGCCATATGGGGCGAAGGTCGGCGAATGATACTTGCCAGTTCCGCTTGGCCGACCTCGCAAGGCAAATTAAAATAAAAGGTGGCACCTTTGGCGGTGTCTGAATTGACGCCGAGGTTGCCCCCCATCAGTTCAATGAGTTGCTGGCTAATAGCCAGCCCAAGTCCAGTCCCAGGGTACTTGCGCGTATTTGAGGCGTCTAGCTGGGTAAAGGCTTTAAAGAGCCTCGCTTGATCTGCTAGTGCGATACCAATCCCTTTGTCTTCAACTGAAAATTCCAAATTAATCTTAGAATCAGTTGCCGGATTTGGAGCTGCGATTCGCACCAAAACATCTCCCCCATCGGAGAATTTAATAGCATTGTCCAAGAGGTTATTTAAGATCTGCCTTAACCGGATTGGGTCCCCAATCACTACCAGGGGAACCTTTTTGTCGATTCGGTAGATTAGCTCTAACCCTTTTTCAGCTGCCTTGGTTTGGGACAGGGTAAAGGCTTCCTCAATCAACAAATGGAGATCAACGGGCAACTTTTCAAGCTTGATCTTGGCGGATTCGAGCTTAGTAAAGTCTAAAATATCATTGATAACCGCTAGTAAGGACTCGCCGCACTGATTGATAATATGGACAAATTCGGTTTGCTCTTCATTTAACGGGGCTTGTTCTAAGAGACTGGCCATCCCTAAAATACCGTTAAGAGGGGTCCTGATCTCGTGGCTCATTACCGCTAAAAACCGACTCTTGGCTTCGACCGCTGCTTCTGCGGCTTGTTTAGCCTGGGCGAGTTCACGGATTAACTTTTCGCGTTCCGTAACATCGACCAACACACAAGCATATTGACCAGGTTTGGGGCAAAGTCCGTAATATTCAATTTGCCGGTCAAGGCTTGGGTAATATACCTGAAAGCGGGCTGGTTTGCCAGTTAAAACCACCTCTAACATCTGTTTAAAGTTGGTACCTTCGACCGAAGCAAATTGGCTTAGAAGTTGACCTACCCGGCTTTCAGTGACGCCAAATATTTTATCATGCGCCCGATTCGTCTCAACAAATCGGAAGTCGATAGGTTGATTGTTGGCTCCTAAAATCACGTCAAACAGGATATACCCGTTGAGCATGGTTTCAAAAAGCATCCGATATTTGCTTTCTCGATTCGTAATTTCGATTTTGGCCCGTTGGGCTTGGGTCACATCACGAAGTACTAACGCTACCTCTCCACTGGTTCCAATTGGATAAAAGATCCGATCATACCACCTACCATTCCAATCTACGATACCACTTTGGGATTCGCCGGTTTCTTGTGCTTTTTTAAAACGCTCTTTTGCGGCCTCAACCTGGGTGGGTTCAATTTTGTCCCATAACTGACTACCTTGCAGTTCATGACCAAAAAGCTGGACAGCCATCCGGTTGGCTTCTATAACCGTCCCGGCCTTATCCATTAAAAGATTAATACTCGAAGGCGCATCAAGGAGGGCTCGGGTGCGTGATTCTTGAAGCTGTAAACGTTCGTTGGTCTCAACCATCTGACCGGCATCTTTGGCCACAAACAGGATATGAGGCTCGCCAAACATTTCAATGACCTTTGCCGAGGTCAAGCCATAAGCGTAGGTCCCGTTTTTAATTTTGTAACGCAAAATTTCACCATCTATAGAACCTTTTACCTTCAATTGGCGGTAAACACGGTCCCTAATGCTATCATCGGCCCACAGACCTAATTCGTTGGAGGTTTTACCGATAGCCTCTAGGGCGCTCCACCCAGTTAGCTTGCAGAAACCTTCGTTGACTTCAATGATTTTTTGATCGGAAATGCGGACAATAGAGACCGAAACTGGAGATAACTCAAAAGCTACTTGAAATTTATCCCTCGCTAAGCGTAACTCGGTCAATTCTGCTTGGGAGGCCTCATGACGGGCTTTCAAATCAGCCAGCGTTTGTTTGAGCTGGTCTAATTCGCTTTGGTCTCTTTGGGCTAGGTCGGCGTGGGACGACATCGGCTCTGTGCTCTAGCAGTTGAAGCGCTCACGAGGCGCATGCTAGAAAGCTACCCGATTGACAGCGGCAAATCTACAAAAAACGACTTTTGTTACCCAATTTAATGGGGGTATAGTTAAAGCGTTTTTTTAAGCTTTTCTAATAGCTCAAGTTCTTCGTCCTCAAATACGCCATCCGCTCCCATCACCGCTCCCATTAAATCAACCAAAACTTGGCGAAACTCGATGCTAATAGTGGGTAAAAAATCAGCGAAAAACAACTCTTCTTTAGAAAGCTCCCCTTCTTTGGTTTCAGATGCCTCGAAAAATGCGACTACTTCTTCGTCGATTTCGCGGAACATACCGCGCACTGTGCCCCAACCGGGCTGCCAGTGTTCTTCGGCAAATTTTTCGATTACTTTGAGTTCTGAATCGTCCATGTACCCATCGGCAGCAGCCATAATAAATGAGGCCAGAACAATCTTGTGAAGGGAATCTTTATCGAATGTCATAACAAAGCTTTTTAAAGGGGAAACTTTTTTAAGTAATCAATAAACCAAAGTGATCAAGATTGAAAGTAGAAAAAAGCTAAACGCGGTTAAACCGTTGGGAGGAGCAAAGGAGACTTTTCTAATAATTGACTTGCCCCTTGCCGAGTTTGTCTGTTTAATTATAATTCAAGCAACCGAAGCTTTTAGTTATAAAAAGAATATGAAAAACAGACTGTGGTGGGTGGCACTTCTGCCGCTTTTAATTTTAGCCTATTACTTGGTAGGGCATAAAAACCAAACTGCCGAAAATATACCCGTCACCGAGGGGAAAAAAGGCCAATTGCCTGAACAGGTAGGAACCCTGGGCCTTAAGAAAACCCAACACTTTGACCGTTCTAATCTTTGGCAATGGGTTGAGTCTCAATCTGACTACTACATCTCCATGGGGTTTAAACATTTGGTGGTCGCCGAATATGTTTCCCAGATGGAACCAGATGTTAGTTTGGTGACCTTAGAGATATTTACTTTTGATAAGGCACTCAATGCGTTCGGGGTACTTTCAGATGAAGGGGAAGGCGGTGAGGCCATTGAGCTTGGGCAGGTAGGGTGGAAAAAGGGGGATTTGATCTTGTTTTATCAAGGAGGCCGCTATTACCGTCTGTCTGTAGGGGGTGAACTTTCCACGGCTATAAAAATGGGCAAGCTTCTCTTAGAATTGGACCCCGCACCCCCGCTTGAGGAATTTGAAGGATTTGTCGGTACAGAAGGGTTAAAAGCGAGCTGGTATCAAAAAAATGGCTTTAAAGGTCTCGATTGGGTAGGGCCCGTGGTTTTCCGGGAATACGAAAATGGGGAGTTTGTCTTTCAAATCGCCCGGTTTTTAGACCCCGGACCGGCCGCTTTGAAGCTTTACTTGGAACACCTAACTCTTGTAAAAAAAACCACAACAGGGGGCGGTTTTTCCTATAAGGGGCATGATCTGAACAATAGTCCAATAGAACTGATTTTGACCAAAAAGGGTTTGTATGGGGTGTACGGCGATGCCCCGCCCGATTTAATCCAAAACCTTCTTAATAAAAATGGAATCTAGGCTACACTTAATCACCCTAGGGGTTAAAAACCTGGAGAGAGCTGGTTCCTTTTATGAGGCGCTCGGTTGGCAACGCTCCTCGGCAAGTACGCCAGAGATCATCTTTTTCAAAGGGGTCCCAGCGTTAGCCTTGTTTGGCCGGGACGACCTAGCCCAAGACGCAGGGGTTAGCCCAGTCGGTCAGGGATTTGCCGGGGTGGCCTTCGGATGGAACCAGCCTTCGACCGAAGCGGTCGATCACTTTATGGACCTCGCCTTGGCCCAGGGAGCCCAAGAGATCAAACCTGCCCAAGCGACCCTTTGGGGAGGATATGCAGGCTACTTCGCCGACCTAGACGGCCATCTCTGGGAGCTAGTGTATAATCCCTTTTTCCCCTTCGATCTTCTAGGACACCTCGACTTACCTTAAGGTTAGTGCAGGCCCCCTTCCACTGGAAAAAAAGAATAGCCCCCCCTTTTAAAGCCCGCCAGATGTGTTATAGTGTGGGCGAGACCTGTTAGAGTAGTCAAAAAAAAAGGGCCCTCTATTTGCAGTGGAATAATTTGGGGGGGCGAAAGAAACCGTTACTAGCCAGGGTAGAAAAATGAACAGATACAAGTTAGGGATTGGGCTCCTAATCCTACTGGTGCTTTTATTCGGCTGTAAAAAAATTGAAAATACCGATGATACAGCCGACGCCACAACTACGACCACGACCGACCAAACCGCCCCGACAGTTTCCAGCGGGACTTTGAGTATTTCCAGCGTGAGCAGCAGTGGCTTGACCCTAAGTTGGAGCAAAGCGACCGATGACCAAAGTGCCCAAACGGCGCTTAAATATCAGGGCTGGTATTCTACCTCAAATAATCTTGATTCAACCAGTACTGCCGCCAGCAATGGCACCAGTATCGCCGACGCCACCGCAGACATCTCCAGTTTGACCGTCACCGGGCTTACTGCCTCCACCACCTACTATTTTAATGTAGTGGTTGCCGACGAAGCGGGCAATAAGACCGCCTATACTGCTGCCAGTCAAGCCACTAGTGCCGCCACCAGCACCTCCGATACCACTAGCCCAGTTGCAGGCGGTTCGGGGGTAATTACCGCATCGACTCAGACTTACACGAGTTTGCTTTTATCTTACTCGGCGGCTAGTGACGAGACCACGGCGGCGGCAAATCTGACCTACAAGGTTTATTATTCGACGAGTAATAACATCGACTCAGTCGCAAATCTTACGGCCAATGGCACTGCGGCGACGACGGCTAGCACAGCTACTACTTCGGCGAGTGTATATAATCTTTCACCAGGAGTGACCTATTATTTCAACCTATTGGTAAGTGATGCCGCAGGGAATAAAACGGTTTATACCCCCGTCAGCACGACCACGACCAATGCCATCATCCTGTTTGAGGTCAACCCCGTTGACTCGGGCAGTCTAGGTGGACGTAGCGGAGCCGACACCCTTTGTAGCACCTCTAAAACCAATAACTACTCCAATTTGACCTGCGCCAATATCCGGGCGTTTATCTCGGTCAGTGGTACAGATGAGATCCAGGATATGCCCACCAATTATAGTGTCTCTACCAGCTTGCCCATTATTGGCCCCACTGGCCTTCCCTTTGGCACCAACTGGGCCGATTTGTTGGATGGCTCGGTCAGTTATTCGTTAAGTGATGCGGGGATTAACACCAACAGTGCAGGTTGGTTTTCAGGAAGTGATGCTGCCGGGGCACTGCATGCCAACAATTGTTCTGGTTGGACGAGTTCTAGCGGTTCAGCGGAAGGGGGCTTTAAAAACCTGACTACTAGCCTGTGGATCACCAGTTACGTTTTCACTTGCGCGAACTTTTCAGCCTACAGCATCCTTTGCCTCTGTTACCAGTAGAGCTTAAAGAACCTCCCCCTTGATCCTCCCCAGGGGGGAGGCGCCTTAAGCTAATCGCCGCCGCCACTCCAGTTGGCGCCGTTGTCCCAGCTTTTAGATCGAAGCCGTGGCAACCAATACAACGAACCTCCCCGTCATACACCCACTGCCATGAGCTTTATGGTTTGATGGGTTTTGAGGGGGTTAGCTAAAAAACTAAAAAGCAAATCCCAAAATCAGGCCACCTGTTCCGTATCGATTGACCGATTTGTAATAGTCCTTATAAGTGGATTCGCTGAAGGTCGCTTTTGGATTAATACTCTCAAAACCAAATATTCCGATAAACACACTACTTTCAAAGGTGTAGTCCAAAACGGCAGAAACTACTTGTGAAGTTATTTTAAAATCAATGGTTTTTTGGGTGGTGTAGCTAGTAGCGCTGCAAGCCACTTCACCGCTCCCCAGCCCAATTCCAAAAGTCCATTGACTTCGATCATGGGGGTTCTCTGAAAACCAGTTTTGTTCGATAGTCCGAAATTTCTCGTTGCAGGTACCTGAAAAATCATGGGAAATATCGCCGCCGAACCAGATGGTAGAAATCGGAGAGGAATGATTGACCGCACTGAATGACAATTGTTTACCAACGATCCGTGCCCCAAATCCGGAGCCGCTGTTGGTCCGGTAGGAGTCAGTGGTGGCGTCGTAGCGTTTAAAAGTGGATTGCGTCGTTCCAGAAAGCGCGAAAATTTTTAATTCAAGTCGGTCCGAGTTATCTTGAGCTCGAAGCTCTTTTGGACTAGACCAAATTAAAGCCATCAAAAAGAGCGGAAATAACCAAGGGTACTTTTGTTTAAAAACAAAAAAGTATTTCATGGTGCGCCTAAAAAATGGGTATTTGGTTGTAAAAGCAAATTGCAACAAGGTAAGATTTTACAAGGTCGTGAATAATTTGTCATTAAAAGGATGATTAGCTTAAATTGCACAGTTATTAAATAGGATTAATTAGTCCCCTAATCAGCTACTTTTTGGTTGCCCTATCGCAAGTGGAAAAATGGAATATGCCTTAAGCAAGGACATACCCCCAAATCCTAAGGCCAACTAGGCTACAAAGTTGGGCGGGCTTGGGCGAGTTTAAAAAAAGTTTTGAAATGGACCGGAGAGCAAGGGGGGAAGAAAGCAAATAGTCCTTACTACATCCGGTTTAAAGATTTAAAAAGATTTTCGAAGGTTTTGGAGTTTTTTTCATCTAACGCCATGATCCCTTCAGAATGGGTTAACGCCTCACGGACTACACTGCTCCAATCGCCAGAGTCAACCTCAATCCCCACTTGGCCTAATTCAGACCATTGGTTGCCAACAATCTTGGTTTTTAGGTCTTCTTGGGCGATCGAAAGCCCAAAATGCTCTTTGCAGTAATCGATTTTGGTTTCGGTGCGGCTGCTGTCTCGTACTAGATCAATAATCTCATGCACCAAGACCGGGTCTTTTTGATGGTACTCGGTTAATAGCTGTTCAAGAAGGATCATGTTTAGCGCCATATCAATCAAATCTTTCGACGTGATTTCCTGACGCTGCCACACAACCTTCCCCGTAAACAGGGTGTTTCCCTTTTTGAAACTAAGGGAAGTCCCTGATGCCAAGGCCTCTTCGAAAAAGAAATTAAACCCGATTTCGTTCCAATGCAACGCCTTGACCCAGTGCCAAGTGTCATTAATTTGGACCTTCAGCGAAATGTAAGCGTGATCATACCGGAGTTGAGTCCGGGTTTTGGGAGCATACATCTGCATGGGTTCTTCTCCTTTTTCAGCCATTTGGGCCCTTACTTAGTATTGACGTAGGCGATGAGGTCGATCAGCTTGTTAGAATAACCCCACTCGTTGTCGTACCAGCTAACAACCTTCACAAAGTTGTCGTTCAAGGCTATGCCCGCGTCGGCGTCGAAAATGCTGGTTCTAGAATCGGTCAAGAAGTCCATTGAAACAACCGCCTCTTCCGTATATCCCAGAATCCCTTTCATCGGGCCTTCGGACGCCGCTTTCATTGCGGTTTTAATCTGTTCGTAAGTGGTCGGCTTTTCCAAACGAACGGTTAAATCAACTACCGAAACGTTAGGGGTTGGCACCCGAAACGACATACCGGTCAACTTGCCATTTAAAGAAGGGATCACTTTTCCCACCGCTTTGGCCGCACCTGTCGAGCTAGGGATGATGTTTTGGCCAGCACCCCTACCGCCGCGCCAGTCCTTCATCGAAGGCCCATCCACCGTTTTCTGGGTGGCGGTGGTCGCGTGGATGGTAGTCATCAAGCCTTCAATAATACCGAAATTGTCGTTTAATACTTTGGCAATCGGGGCCAGACAGTTGGTGGTGCAGCTAGCGTTAGAGATAATTTTCATGCTGGGATTAAAGGTCTCCTGATTGACCCCCATCACAAACATTGGTGCATCTTTAGACGGGGCCGAAATGACCACACATTTTGCTCCAGCGGCTAAGTGGGCCTCTGCTTTGGCAACTTCGGTGAACAAGCCGGTCGATTCGATGATGTAATCAGCGCCAATATCACCCCATTTGAGGTCTGCGGGGTTGCGCTCGGCAGTAATACGAATCACTTGTCCGTCAACCACCAAATGCCCATCTTTAACCGACACCTCACCTTTGTAGCGGCCATGGGTCGAGTCGAACTTGAGCATATAGGCCATGTAATCCACATCAATGAGGTCGTTGATGCCAACCACTTGGAAGTCTTTGCGTGCCATCATCACCCGAAAGGCAAGCCGACCAATTCGGCCAAAACCGTTGATACCTACTTTAATAGCCATGAGGTATGCTCCTAAAAAAATGAAAAAGAAGGTCTGTTTAATTCTCAATATCAGGAAAAGAAGCCGCTGAACAGCCCAATTTTTGCATTTTTGTTGGGATAGCTAGGCGTACAGGTCAAATTAAGATATGCTAGTCTTGCTTTTGGAACTGGCGTTGCATTGTATTTTAAAATAGTCCCCCCTAGCCACTCTCCAAGTGGGCGGGTAGGGGTTAATTGAACCGTGGCAGAGGCCCGATTGGTATGAATATGGACGCCCACGAGGGGGTTACAGAGCCGGATGTAGAGGCCGCCCAGGCTAACACTGACCAGCCCCATTTTGCAAACACTCCCCCACCGCACCCGGAGTCCTCCGCCCAGTCTGCCGATGTGTCCCAGCCTAAAAAAACTAAAAGTGGGGGCCGCGGGAGTGCAGCTGCGGCCAAAGCAGCAGAAGAGCGTAAAAAATCAGAACTAGAGGGCGAGCTTAGAGAAATCGAGCCGAGGGCGGTACCACGCGACTTTTCTATGCGGGTCGCTACCCGAATTACCGCTATTAACGAGCGGGAAATGGACGAGTCTATCGCCAGTGGACGGGTGACCGAGTTAGTGTTCCGCAATCTTAAAGATGCGGACATGCACATGCACTACTTGGATATGGTCAACCTACTCTTATCGGATCCAGATACTTCCAAATATGCGGCCACCACCTGGGCGGGTTTAATCTGGCATGAGGAAGAGCATTCTGAATACCGCGAGATGTTGCAATCCTTGATTAAGACCTATGTTGACGCTCACCTAGTCAACGCAAGGGAGTCCAAGGAACATGAAGATACGGGAAAATACTTCTCAGCATTTGCTACGCATATGGGTGAGGTTTTTATCCAGATGATGCGAATTTCGGCTGATTTGTATGACCTAGTTACTGATATTTATACCTCCGTGATCAAGATGGAGATGACTCGGGACCTGGGCAAGAAAGACGAGGACGAAAGGAAGGGAAAAAAAGGGACTTCCCCGAAGAAAAAAGAGGAAAAACGCAACTTTAACCCCAAGAAATTATACGATGATATTATTGACTTTGTCTCAGCTCGTGGGGATTTTAAGTCGGACAACTTAAACCAAAAAAACCCCAACGAATTTATTATTGTCTTGGCTGACCGGATGCGTAGCACCCGTCGTTACGTGATCCAAGACATTATGAACCGCCACGCTTTAGATAAAAAGAAACAACTTGAAAAAGAGTTGCGCGAGCGGGAGGCAGGGGCGGAAGAAGTGATTACCTCTGCTGCTCCTTTTAACATGGGGCTGTATTATTATTGGGTAGAAAAACGGTACAATTTTAAATATTTAGCCGTTGAAAAGGTGCGGATTACCTTACAGGTCTTGGGTTTTTTAATGGGACTAATTGCGGTAGGTACCTCCTATTTGCAATTGATGCCTTTAGACCTGCCTGACGCACTGCTAATTAGTGTAATGATGATTGGCTGGTCGAAATTGTTTTGTAGCAAATTTTTCTTTATCGCCTTTTATCCCAAGGACGTGACTGCTAAACTTGAAGAAGAGGTGGGGCTTTTTACCCCAGTTTTTCGAAAAATGAGTAAATCACAAATGAACAGCTTTATCAACCGACAGGTGCATCACGGCGAAAATAATCTCTTATTACACCTGATGCCTGAATATTTTAAGTACATCTTTGCTGTAATGCCCGACCGAAACAACCTGCTGATGAGTAAGGATGAACTCAACGAGGTCTTGGAGCGGTTAGAGGTGAGTATTGCCAAATACCAACGAGGGTCGCGTTAGCCAAACCGCTAGCGCAGCAAAGCACTAAGGCCCCAAACGGGGCCTTAAGCAATCCCAAAAAAAGAAAGTTTACTCTGGCTGGTGCCAAATGGAAATGGAGTCCATGTGGCTAGAAAAGCTGGAATAAAAACCGTTGGGCTTGAGTTTGGCTGCTAAGGTAACCATGGGCCGCGAGGTCAAGGCTTCACCGATTTCCATCGGTTCTGGCGCCTTTTCCCCACTAAAAGTAAATTTGAGATAGCTAACTACCCCGTAAATTCCTTTGGTCACGTCCAGTTGGCCTATCACTTTTTCAATGATGACCCCGGGTTTGAGCCGGACCATCTTCGAGGGCTTGTCTTGTTGCAAACCGGCCACAAAGGGATCACCTGTTTCAAAATCTACCATAATCCCGCATGGACACTTGTCTTCGCTTCGGTAATAGATTGAAAGGCTATTAATCGTATCAAAGGCGGGGCCTTCTCGGTGTGTGGTATCTGAACTATCAGACAGGGTTCCGCCATAACCACCAAAGTGCAGACTTTTAATATATTCAGGCATATCACTCCCCTTAAGCTTTTAATTTGCGAGACTTTGCCACTATAAAGTATTTCGAGCCCTCCCTACAAGCAGAAAAGCTATTGGAGGTTTTTGGTCAAGTTAATTAGGGCTCAACCCAGCGTCCTTCAGTTTTAATCAGTGCAAGCAACGCCGGAACCGCTTCGGCTTCGTCGAGGCCTCGGCTAACCCGATTCTGGCCCAGGTAAAGGTCGATTTTGCCAAGCCCAGAGCCAACATACCCAAAATCAGCATCCGCCATTTCGCCGGGGCCATTTACAATACATCCCATAATCCCAATCTTGACCCCCTTAAGGTGTCTGGTTTGGGCTTTGATTTTGGCGGTGGTCTCTTCTAGGTCAAAAAGCGTGCGGCTGCAACTGGGGCAGGCGATGTAGTCGGTCATAAAGATGCGGGCTCGGGTCGCTTGTAAGAGATAAGCGAGTAGGGTCTGCTCCTTTATATTAAGACCGGCTTGGATTACCAGAAAATCGACCAAACCTTCTGCCAAAACCCCGGCTATTTGAATCTGAGTAAATAGGCTATTTAAGGCGCAATTCGAGACTAATAGACCAATAGGGCAGGGGCTTGGGCCCAGTTGGGCATAAAAGGCTCGAAGCGTAAATAGAGGCGAAGGGTGGTCTAAAACCCAAGCTTCGGGAAGTGGGATAGGAGAAGGGTAAACCTTAAGTAAGTGTCCTTCGATCTCAAATCCTTCAGCGCCTTGCTGGACCGTGATGTCTGGAACTAATTGAGGATTTTTATTAAGGCCAATTTCAGCAATAATCGCTAAAGGGGAAGTCCCCCCAAGAGTGACCTCCCCCAGATTAACCACCGCGTTGCCTACTCGGTTTTGAGCCAGGGGCCTAGTCCAATAGCTCGTTGATGGTGGGCATTGAGGGGGTAAAGCGGCCAAAAGTTGACCTCCATACTCGATCTCATGTTCGCTAGGTTCGGTTAGCGAGACCCGGATGGTGTCACCGAGTCCGTCAACCAGCAAAGGACCAATCCCGACTAGACTTTTTGCGCGGCCCATCAAACCCTCACCAGCCTCGGTTACCCCAATATGAAGCGCCAGGGGTTCCTTGGGTTCGCGCATTTGATCCAAAAGCCGGTAGGCCTTCTGCACAGTCAAGGGGTTCGAAGATTTTAGAGAAACCACTAAATCTAAAATCCCTAAGTCCTCTAAGAGGTCCACCGCCTCCAAAGCAGAAGCCACCATCCCTATAGGGGAATCCCCAAACTGGGCCATCATTCGTTCAGACAACGAACCTTGGTTAACCCCCACTCGCAAGGCACGGCCATATTTTTTGGCCGCCAAGGCTAAGGGAATCAAGGCCTCTTTGAGGCGCTCTCGCCCCACGGCAAAGTTGTCTAGGCTAGGGCGGCTGTTTTTGGGGCGGTCAGAAAAGTTGCCTGGATTAATCCGAACCTTTTCGAAAAACTCACAGGCGTCTATAGCCAATTGGGGGACAAAGTGAACGTCTGCCACTAAGGGCCGGTCAATGCCTTCTTCAGTCATTAACCGCCGAAGGTTGCCAGTGGCCTCAAGTTCTTTTTGGTGGGGAATACTTAAACGAATTAATTGGCAACCAGCCCGGTCCAGGGCTGAAATCTGGGCTAGCGCCCGTTTGGGGTCGGTAGCCGAGGCGGTGATCATCGATTGCAGGACAATTGGATTATTACCTCCAATTGTCAAAGAACCCACCTTTACCGGGCGCGAGAGACGGCGCCCAGGGCCAAGTGGATAGCGGATTTGCTCCACCAACCTTAACCTTCGTCTTCCTCTTCGTCGAAGTCGTAATCTTCGGGGGTTTCGATCTTGTCCGTGATTACAGGTTCGATCAAATCGGTTAGCATTTCGTACTGGGCCTTGGTGGTAGGCTTGCGCCCTTCAAGACCAGAAACCATACAAGACTTCCCAGAATAGATGTCTTTGGCCCGGCTAGATAAAACCAAAACTTTTTCGAACTGGCTGAGCGGAGTTTCGAATTTGTATTCTTCGATCAAGTCAAGGTAATTCTTTTTCATGGCGATACTAGGGGAAGCAGTTGTTGAGCCCTATGTTTATAGAGCGAGTCGGGGTAATCTTTTAGCAATTCGTCGAGGGTGGCCTTGGCCTCTTTGCTTTTTTTAACCTTCAAATAGGCTTCAGCGAGTTCCAGTAAAATCGCGTCACGCATCACCGAACCTTGAACCGCTTCTAAGAAACTGATGGCTTCATCTACCTTGCCTTGATCCCTTAAGAGGTTCGCCAAGACGACCTGCGCGATTCGTTTAAAGCCAGTGTCGCCCTCAATCGAAGCGATCAGGATCTCAAGTTCCATCTGGGCTTTAAGATACTGCCCTTGACCGGCAAAAAGGTTAGCCCTCATAAAACGGGCCATATGCACTTGCGCGGTGTTCGGATAAGTCTTGGCAAAATCTGCCAGCCTGTCTAAAGCGCGGTCGTTTTTAGTTTTGAAGTCGAGATTAGGGTCGGTTAAGCCTTTTTCAATCTGATATAGCGCGACATTACGGGCGATTTCTTGCGCAGATACCCATTCGCGCCAGCCTAAAAACCCAACCAGTAGAACCAGAAGCCCCAGTCCAAAGGAGATTAAAACCTTGCGTTTGCGATAGAAGTAATCGGCCAGATGGAAAAAGAAGTCGTCCACTGGTTGGGCCAGCGCTTCTTCAACCTCTTTTGGTATGGACTTGTCTTCGGTCATGGATATCTTCGCTAATCAGGAGTAAACCAACTGACCCTAGCCTTTCAGTTCAACTTCTGCAAGTCTTATCTGGTCTATAACCCTTGAGTCGCCTCTTGGATCTGGGCCAGATTGATAGGTTTAGTTACAAAATTATCCATTCCCACGGACAAACATTCCTGCTTTTCTCCCTCGGAGGTCCCGGCGGTCATAGCACAAATGGCCACTCGAGCTACCTTTTTTTGCTCTTCAAATTGCCTTATCCGCCTAGTCGCTTCCAGGCCATCCATCACTGGCATACGGACGTCCATCAGGATCAAGTCTAGGGTCCGCTTTTGCATGCGGTAGTCGATGTATTTCATCACTGCTTCTTGTCCGTCAGCCGCCGTATCCACAGAGTAACCCTGCTTTTTTAACATGGTTAAGCCTAGTTTGGTGTTGAGTTGGTTGTCGTCAACCAAAAGGCAGTGCAGTTTTTTTGCCGGTTTTATTGCAAATACGGAGGACGAATCGATAGCCGGCGCGACCACCGGTTCTAAAACAGGGGCGCTATATAGCTTGGGTAATATAACCGAAAATTGACTACCTTTGCCTTCTTCACTTTGAACCAAAATCTCGCCCCCATGTTGTTCAACCAATTCCTTGGTAATTGACATGCCCAAGCCTGTGCTGGCTTCCCCGGCGGTGCCTGGGCGGCTAGCTTGGCTGTATTTGTCAAATAAGAACTGGATTT
>Ga0208246_1000299_pt1 | contig 44132 bp, 42 predicted proteins | sample RifOxyD2_FD_184039 | JGI IMG/M metagenome (GOLD analysis project Ga0208246, IMG submission 184039) | Soil microbial communities from Rifle, Colorado - Rifle Oxygen_injection D2 (SPAdes) | ecosystem: Environmental > Terrestrial > Deep subsurface > Rock core/Sediment | place: Rifle, Colorado... | reverse complement strand
TCGCCAAGGCTTCGCGGTCTTTAACAGCCCTACAGACGGTTGCCCGAAATCGGGCAAAGCCCCCGAATCCGAAGGCACACAGGCGGCCCCACCGCCTATTCGAATTCCAAAAAGCGCCTGAACCCGGCCAAAAGGCGGCCATTCAGGAACGGACAACTTCATTTGGATGGTTTTTCATACCTTCCTCAACTTCAAAAAATTAGCGAGTCGCGCCCCAAAACACCATGAATTGTACCAAAAAGCATATTGAGCTCATTGAAAAGGTAGCAGATCATGCGCATAAATGCTCAAATTACAAGGAGCTGGAAGAATTAATAATCCAAAATATGAAAGAGGTGTTTAATTTTGATGTTTGGATTGCTTTATTAATATGTTGGGACAAAAAAAATAGAGCTGTTAAGGAGTATTATGAAGCTTCACAATTTCCTAAACTATGGAAATTTGAATACCTAGCAAACCGCTATGGGAGTATTGATCCAATCTTGTTGAGAAATTTTAATAATGAAACGCTAGGAAAGTTTCAATTCTGGCATGATACCTATCGAGAAATCGAGCAAACAGAAAATTCAAAACTCATTGCGAAACAAAGGCGTTTTATTCAAGCGACTGCGAAATACCCAGTGCTATCTCATGGACTCAGCATCGGTTATAACATTTCTGAAGACCAATGCGGAATGATATTTTCCTTGGCGGGGAAAAACTTAGGTCGCCCTCCTGAGGCGCAATGGCTAATGGCTTCTTTAGCTCCCTATATTTACCTTGCCTTGTCCAACATGCGACGAGTGGGCCGAAAATGCCTGCTGACTCCACAGCAGTTCAATGTATTAAAATTGCTGCAGCAGGGCTATAAAAAGCCAGCCATTGCCCAAGAAATGGGGATCAAAGAGAGTACGGTAAAATACCATTTAGAGCGTGTATTTGAGCGGCTCGGAGCCCAGACACAGGCCCAAGCCGTTTCGATTGGCATTGCCAAAGGCTTGCTGCAGCATGATTAAGCACAAAACCAGTTGGCTAGATCAGGGTTTTGCTGCTGCTGTACCTTTTGCAGTTGTGCCCAAGAAAGGCTGACAACTAAAACTACATCACCATTTTGCATCGTTGCTGTTTGCAGCACCTGGAAGGGGTATCCATAGCGCTGCCCTTTACGTACCGCCTTTTCTAGAGTGGCCATATACAACAAATCAATTTCCTCCTTTTTGCAGATTCGAAAGACCTCGCGCATCAGCAAGCTGAGCATCTGATGCCCGGGAAATCTTTTTGAAAGCGCTTGATTTTGATATTTTGGGTGAATCACAGCCCGTGAAAGCTCGATGCTTGGCCCTTGTACTGGTAGATTTACAAAAGCTTGGTCAAAGGCGTAGTGGAGCATGAAGGGGGCAGGGTGTACCAGAACTCTGACGCAGGCAGCGAGCATGCCATGGTCATCGAAAATTCCAAGATGATATTTCGCCAGCTCGTCAAAAGGATCAATGTCCAAAGCAAGCTGATCATAGGGTGGTGCAACCCATTGTTTGTATTCTTGATATCTTAGTGCATAGCTATCGAATAGCGTTTTTATGTCTGGCTGTGCTGTCGTCACCCATTTGACATGAAATTGATGTGTGTCCTGCTGCAATGTTGCATTCGCTGTTTTCATGCTTCTCCTGGCTACTTAACTAGGTTATCGTGTGGCTGGGTCGGATGGTATTTCTCTTGCCTCTCTTTTGATACCCCATTTTTTAAGAACTCCGCGTTCTCCTAGTCAATTGGTGGAGAGAAATGACTGAAAAATGAATAGCCCCCTCCAATAGGCTAGGTGACGGAACTGGTTTTTCTGCCAATGCTATGGATCAGGATTGCCGAGTAGCTCGGTGATAAAAAAACAATCCAGCTAAAATAAAATCAGATTTGGCTGGTTTTGAAAAACACCATTCGAAGGTTGGGGCAACATGAAACAAAACTATGCCGCTTTATTTGCACAACTCAAACAACATGGTCTTGATCCCATGGGCGCAGTGACCGCTTCTCAGGCTGAGTTGTACCGGATGCCCTACCAAACACAACAGGAAATCAAAGGGTGGCTCATTGCTGAAAATTTTCGCTTTCACTATGAAAACAACGCCTATTATCGAGAACTCAGTGAAAGCTACCATGTCGGCATAGATGATATCAAAAGCTATGAAGATATCATTAAACTCCCCTTGATTCCCGTAAAGCGCTTCAAACAGTCTAATTCGCATCAGTTGCTAAGCAAGGGGTTGGGGGATATTGAACTGGAATCCCGAAGCACCGGAACTAGCGGCATTCCTAGTGTAACCCGCCGTTGCAAGCGAACCATGGATCGGGTTTTTCAAGCTGTGGCTGGTGTATATAGGGAATTTTTCCGTTTTTCCAAGGGGGGCATTCTGTTTCTCATGCCATCTGCAGATGAGATGCCTGAAATGGGCATGGTCAAGGCCTTGACTGTCCTTTCAGGTATGGTGGATACCGCACCATGCATTTTTAAAGAGATGAATTTTAGCTCCGAAGAAGCGATTGATATTCTAGAGTCGTGGGCAAACAAACATGAAAGGCATATTGTGGGGCCTCCTTTTTTAATCAACCGCTTTCTACAATATTTGGAAAAAAATGATATCCGCCTGCACCTGGATCGCCAAACCCGTATCATTACTCTGGGAGGCTGGAAGCGGTTTACCGGCATGGAATGCAATAGGAAAGTATTTAACCAGCGCTGCGCGGAATATTTGGGCATCAAAGAAGACCAAGTCCGCGATATGTATGGCCTCGTTGAAGGCAATATGCTTGCCGTGGAATGTTCAAAGCAGGCTAAGCATGTTCCGCCTTGGGTTCACTTCTCCGTGCGCGACCTGGACAACCTAGCTAAAGAGGTTCCTTTGGGGGAGCGTGGGCTTTTGGCAATCATTGACCCCTTAACGGAGACCTACCCTAGTTTCATCCTCACCGAAGACGTGGTTTACCTTGATAAAACAATTGAATGCGCCTGTGGCCGAGTGGGGCAAAAGGTCAATTACTTGTCTCGTATCAGCGGTGCTGAGTTGGGTTGCTGCGCGATCAACCTGGAACGTCAGATGAGCGAAAAAGGTACCCTGGAAGAAGATGCCTGTTTGATGAACAATTGAGAGCCTACGAGGATTCCATGTATAACCCAATCATCATCAAACATTTCACAGAGCCAACCCATGTGGGTGTGTTGACCTCGCCTGATGATGTCATTGAGTTGGGCAACCCCATCTGCGATGACCGCCTTATCATGCATCTGAAATTCGATGAAGCTCGCCGGGTCTTAGACGCCAAATACCAGGCTTACGGATGCGCCACTGCGGTGGCGACGGGTAACCTTTTTTGTGAATACGTTTTGGGAAAGACCCCTCAGGAAGTCTTGTCCATGCCTGAGGAGGAAATCCCCACCATGTTGGGGGAACTAGCGCCATCCCAGCGCCATTGCATTGAATTGCTTGGTCAACTCTTCTGTCATTTTAAGGGTTATAGATCATGAAAGAACTTTATTTTGATAATAACGCCTCCACCAAACCCAGTAAGCAGGTGCGACAAGCTTTGTGGGAGCAAAGGGAGTTATTTGGAAATCCTTCCAGCAGCTACCGCATGGGGCGTGTCGCCAAGGAACAGGTGGAACTTGCCCGGCAGAATGTTGCCAGCTTGCTCAATGCGGAGCCAGAAAATATTTTTTTTACTTCCGGCGGCACCGAATCCAATAACTTGGCGCTTAAAGGTTATTTAAATAGCCTTCACCGCCATGCGGGGCAGTTGATCACCTCCTCCATTGAGCATCCTTCCGTGTTAGAGGTGATGGAATACTATCGCGCCAAGTTTGGCTATCAAGTCGAGCATCTTCCCGTCGATAGAGAGGGCATCGTGATGCCAGAGGCTTTAAAAGCAAGATTGGGCAGAAATACAAAAATGATTTCAATTATGACAGCGAACAATGAAACCGGTAGTATTCAGCCCATTTCTGAATTCTGTGGTCTTGCGCAGGAAAGGGGTATCTTTTTTCATACTGACGCGGTGCAAGCAGTAGGCAAGATTGAAATTGATGTCAAAGCCTTGGGGGTAGATGCCCTTTCACTTTCGGGCCATAAGCTAAATGCCCCCAAAGGAATTGGAGCGCTTTACCTGAAGACGCCAGAAAAACTTACCCCTCTGTTGCATGGCGGCAAACAGGAGAAAGGCCTCAGGTGCGGCACCGAAAATTTGATGGGCATCATCGGCCTGGGTGTAGCTTGTGCTGAAAAACAGGCGAAAATGCAAACGGATTTAGCACGGCTCAAGCAACTGCGGGAACGCATTTTAGCCCGCCTGCCGCAGTGCAAGCGCAATGGCCCTGTTGACTTAGATAAGGCGATGCCAAACACCTTGAATCTGCAATGTGCGGGGGTGCGCGGTGAATTGTTGGTGGGGTATCTGGATCAAATTTATTCCATTGCTCTTTCAATGGGCTCGGCCTGTAGCGCGAATCAGCAAAAAGACTTGTCACATGTCTTGCTGCAAATGGGGCTCAGTGACTTGGAAATCCGTTCCTCCGTACGCATCAGTATGGGGGACGATACAACCGAGGATATGGTGGACAAACTTTGCCTTGCATTGACTGAAGCCATTGATAAATTTAGCCAACTTTTGCCAGCGCAAAGGCAGAAAAAATCCGACTTAGAGCAATTTAACGCCGTATCTTCTTAGGATAATAGTGAATATGAAAGGTAAAAAAGTACTGATCACCGGCGGCAGCAAAGGCATAGGGCGCGCCTTGGTGGAAGCGTTTTATCGTGCTGGAGCCGAGGTGGTTTTTACCTATTGCTCAAGTGCAGAGGCTGCAAGGGAAATTGAAATTCAATCGCAATCTTCTTCGGGCTGTGCAACGGCGTTTCAGTTGGACCTCACCGAGCCAGAAGGTATCAAGGCGCGTATGCTGGAGGTCAAAGCTCATTTTCAAGGTCCGCCTGATATTTTGATTAATAATGGCGGGGTGACGCACGATGGTTATTTGATGATGATGAAGGCCGAAAACTGGGAGAAGGTGATCAATACCAATCTCAACGGGGCGTTTCATGTAACCCGGGCTTTAATTGTAGATTTTATGAAACAAAAAAGTGGCAGCATTATTAATATTGCCTCGGTTTCTGGCATTAAGGGCATGCCAGGTCAAACCAATTACAGTGCCTCCAAAGCTGGCCTGATCGGCTTTACCCGTTCATTGGCTCTGGAAGTGATTGCGCATGGAATCACCGTCAACGCGGTCGCCCCTGGGTTCATTGATACGGAAATGATCCAAGCGATCAAACCGGAAAAGCTTGAGGAGATTCACCAACAGATTCCGGCCAAGCGTTTTGGGCGGGTCGATGAGGTGGCGGATTTGGTGTTTTTTCTGGCTTCAGATTCTGCAAAATACCTGACGGGGCAAACCATCGCCCTTGACGGAGGTCTAAGTGTGTAATCCGAATAAGATAAATTTAAATATCAATGAAATAAAGAGATTAATTCCACAGCGGTATCCTTTTTTATTTGTCGATCAGGTGCTTTCTTTGATTCCAAAGCAAGAAATCACGGTACTAAAAAACCTTACAGCTAATGAACCCTATTTTCAGGGGCACTTTCCCGATCAGCCTATTATGCCTGGGGTTTTAGCCTGTGAAGCCATGGCTCAGGCCTCAGCAATTCTTCTTGCATATGGGCAGGGGCAAAAAGGACTCTCCCTCATTGGCAAGATCAAAAATGCACATTTCAAATTTCCCTTGATTCCTGGCGACAGCTTGCAAATTCATATGAAAATTGAACGGGAACTTACCAATCTATGCTTTGTAAGCGGAGAAATTCTGGTCGGCGGGCAAAAAGCGGTAACAAGTCAGTTTATATTTTCAAACCAAAAATCGGATCACGCATGAAGCGAGTTGTTATTACAGGGCTTGGAGTGGTTTCGCCCCTAGGATGCGAACGGGAAGAATTCTTCACCAATCTCCTAGAGGGTCGCAGTGGTGTGGAGCAAATTACCTCTTTTGATTGTTCGGGGCTGAGAAGCAACCTGGGAGGAATTGTGAAGGGTTTTGAACCGGGTCGTTATCTTACCCCTGAAGAGCAGATAAAAACAGGCCTTAGCGCGCAATATGCCATTGCGGCAACAGCGCAGGCCCTGGAACAATCCGGCTTGCTGCAAAATGGCGTTGCCCCCAGGGATATTGGGGTTTCCTTAGGAACCACCATGGGGGAGGCGCAAGTTACCTATCAAATTGACCAGGTGGCTGCACTTAAGGGGATTGATCAGGTGCCAGGCCAGTTGTACTTGCAAAGGCCTCCTGGCGCCATGGCCACCTCCCTTGCGCGCAAATTCGGGTTTGGAGGACCCAACAACATGATTCCTACTGCCTGTGCAGCAGGGAATTATGCTATTGGAAATTCCTTTGATCTGATCCAGTCAGGTAGGGTTAAGGCCATGGTTACCGGAGGGGCAGATTGCCTTTCCATTTCAGCAGTATATGGGTTCAACCGCCTCAATTCCCTCACCCCCGACCAGGTGAGGCCTTTTGACCGCAATCGCAAGGGCATCCTGGTAGGCGAAGGGGCCGGTATTTTGGTGCTGGAAGAATATGAGCAGGCCCTCGCACGGGGGGCCAAGATCATTGCGGAGGTACTCGGGTATGGAATCTCTTGCTCCACCTACCATATGATTACCCCCGACCCCCAAGCCCGCGGTGCCGTGAGCGCCATCAATAAGGCTTTGCAACGCGCCGGGGTCGATAAAAACCACATCGGCTATATCAGTGCTCATGGTACGGGTACCCTTGCGAACGATAAGGCGGAAACAAAAGCGATTAAGCAGGTTTTTGGTGATCGGGCAGGTGAAATTCCTATTAGTTCGATCAAAAGCATGCTTGGGCATATGATGGGGGCTGCGAGTGCCGTGGAAGCCTTGACTTGCGCCTTAGTTGTCCAACGGCAGTTGGTTCCTCCGACTATCAATTATCAAGATCCAGACCCTGAATGCGATTTGGATTATGTGCCCAATTATGCCCGCAAAGCAGAGGTAGATTATGCGCTTTCTAATGCCTATGCCTTTGGGGCAAATGATTCCACCGTGCTGATCGGAAAATTTCAAGAAAGGCGGCAATGAAACGAGTTGTAATCACGAGCTGTGGGGTTGTAAGCCCTATTGGCATTGGTCATGAGCAATTTCTTAAAGGGTTGCAGGCCGAACCTCCTAGCCTGACGCGCCCCAGTTTTTTTGAAACCAAGGGGTGTTCTGAGGAAGGAGTTTTGGAGTTGGTGGGCTTCAATGCCTCAGACTACATCGAAGGTAAGGGCTTACGAAGTCTTGATCGCAATACAAAAATTGCAATGGCGGCCACCTCACTGGCTTTGGGCAAATCGGGTTTAAGCGAGGAACAGCGTCGCAAGGTCGGCATGGTGTTAGGGACGATGTTTGGTAGTATGACCAGCATTAGCGACTTTAATTTAGAATCCATTCAAAACGGGCCTTTGTCTGTTAGCCCGATGCTGTTTCCCAACACGGTCATTAATTCGCCGACCAGCCAAGTTAATATCCGGTTCGGCCTAAGTGGACTCAGCGCTACCCTGTCTTCATGCAATACGTCTTCGCTGGATGCCCTTGGCTACGCTTGCCAGATGATTCAAACTGGCATGGCAGATGCCCTTTTAGCTGGTGGCTCGGAAGAACTCTGCAGCCTGAGCTATCATGCGCTTGATCGCTTTAAGTTACTTGGCACTGCGGAGGAAGATCACCCTCCGCCTGCTGAAGGTGCGGCCATTTTACTGCTGGAGGAATTTGATCATGCTGTCCGCAGGGGATCTCCCATCTTAGCCGAAATCCGTGGGCAAGCGAACACTTTTGCCCCTGATCAAAAAACAGATAGCCAAAATGCATTGCAAAGAAGCATTGAGGCTTCCTTGGCAGAGGCGGGGCTACATGCTCAAGATATCAATCAATTTTTCTCATCTGTGAGCGGGTTTCCCTGGCAGCGCCGCTTGACCTCCGCATTGGTGGCGAGGTTGTTGCCCAACGCCAAAACCATGCGCAAGGATTTGCAACGCTACTTAGGCGAAAGTTTTGGCGCCCTTGGGAGTTTAACCCTTGCCGCGGCACTAGGCCCGCTGAATGACCAAGTATCTAATGCAAATGGGCCAGAACATATTCTCCTGGGCGGTGTTGGGTATTTTGGGAATGCAAGCGCATTAGTACTGACTCGTAGCCAAACCTGGGGAGAAGCTTAATGCCTAACGAATACGATGTAATCGTAGTGGGAAGTGGCATTGCGGGATTATTTTGCGCTAATGCCCTTTTGGATCAAGGCAAAAAGGTTTTATTGCTAGAGCAGCACCATATGCCAGGGGGATATTGCACCTCAATTCAACGCAAGGGGATGACCTTTGATGTGGGGGCTCATTTGATTGGATCCTTGGGGAACCCCCGAACTCCAGTTGGCCGGTTAATCCAGCAATGGGAGCTTCCTGTGGAGTTCATTCGGTGCAACAAGTTGGAAAAAGTGCATTTTCCCGGGCTTACGATACATTTTCCTGCATGCTGGGAAGAATTTCAGGCAACGGTGGCATCCTTTTTCCCTGATGAGGCGGAGAATCTGAAAAAGTTTTGGGCTGACTTGAGAAAGGTGATGCGGAGTTACCTAAGACCGGTAGAAGGCAACCGCATGGTGGAAGAGTTGCATGGGCAAACCTATGGCGAATTTCTAGATGTCTATTTCAAATCTACGAAACTCAAAGGAATCCTTTCTTCTTTATATGGCTATGTCGGCCTTGCGCCGAACCAGATTTCCCTCTTTGCCATGGCATCGATGTTGGGGAGTTATCTGATTGACGGAACTTATTATGTGAAAGGGGGCTCGCAAAAGCTTTCTAATGCCTTGGCACGCCGATTCAAACAGGCTGGGGGGGTGCTGAAATATAAAGAAAAGGTGGATAATCTGCTGATCGAAAATCAACGAGTTGTTGGGGTCAATAGTATTCCTTCAGGGAATTTTTGGGCAAATCAGGTTGTTTACAATGGGAACTTGCATCAAGTTTTGCCTGCGGCGCAAGGGGGGGATTATCTACTGAATATTATCAATCAAAAGCCTTTTCACCCGCATCGCAATTCCGTAAAGCTATTTAGCATGTATTTCGGTTTGCGGATCTCAGAGCAGGAACTTCGCCGTATTCAGGGGTTTCATTTTGCCGATTTTGACCTGGATCAGCCGGAAAATCTGCTATTATATCTTGCCGCGCCGAGTTTGGAAAACAAAGAATTGTCCCCCAAGGGGACGCAAATATTAATTGCAAATCTCCCCCTACGGGGGGAGTCAGCGGAATTAAAATTTTGGTCGCCTGAAAATAAAGCGAAATTCGAAAAACAAGTCAATGAGGTATTGAATAAATTAAGCCCTGGTTTTGCCCAACGCATTGTATTTCAGGAAGGGGCGACACCAAAAACCTTTTTCAGATATACGTGTAATGATGAAGGATCCGTTTACGGTTGGGCCAAGACCCCTGAACAGATGTGGGTGAATCCCATAACCAAGGTAGGGGGGCTGAGCCAAGTTGGACATTGGTCTTACCCCGGATGCGGTATTGCAGCGGTTGCCGTATCTGGTATTCACACTGCTGCACAACTCAGCCGAACCTAGCATCAGACCTTGCTCAGATCAGATTCATGATTTTTAACCCTTTCGCAAAAAACAAACATGCAAAATTCGCAACTTGATTCAATTGAAGTGAAACAATTCATACGCGAGCTGATCGCGGAAATTGCTGAAACCAGTGCGGAAAAAATCAAGGATACCACGCCCTTTTATGAAGAATTGGGAATGGATTCCGTAATGGCGCTGGAAGTGTTATCAAGCTTAGAAAAAAAATACACGATCCGCATTGATGAAGAAAAAATGGTGGAGATGAATACGATTGATAACACTTATGAGGTCATCAAACCTTTGTTGTCGGTTTCTGCCTAATCGTTTTGACGCTCTGCCTGGGCTTCGGTGGAGCAGCCAACCTTATAGCCCCCCTTGATTATGAATCACATTAAATCTTTAATTGAAGACCAGTTTGAGGCATTGTCTGGCCATCTTTATGACCATAAATGGAAAGTTTTTCTTGGCATTTGCGTGGCTACCCTCGCGATGGCGGCGAGTTTGGTAAATCTTCAATTTGATTCGGCAACGGTCAACTTCTTTCATGAAAACGACCCGGTGCGAGTTGCCTATTTGGAATTTCTAGAAGAATTTGGCCAAGATCAAGTTGTCATGGTTTCTGTGGAAATGGATGATTTGATGACACCTGAAGGCTTTGCCCGCCTGGCGGCATTCCACCAGGAACTGGAATCAGAGGTGCCTTATCTGGAGGAGATCAAAAGCTTGATCAATGTAACCTCCGTTTGGGGAGTAGGTGAGGAATTACAGATCGGAGGTTTGATGCAGCCCTTTCCGGCTGATCAAGATGCCTTTGCTCTCGCTTTGCGCAAGATTCGCGAAACCCCTTTATACAGGAATTTATTCATTTCTGAAAATGAACGTTTCACGGTGCTCTTGCTCCGGTTTGATGCGAAGCGAGAAAATACGCAAGAATCGTCTGTGGATGCAACCGGCATGGGGAATTTTGCTGATGCCGCTTTGGCAACAGAAAAAAGCGTGCCCGTAAATAGCCATAAATCCAGCCAGATAGACCGAGAAATGAAAGCCTTTTCAAAGGCGATTTCCCAAGTTGCGGTCAAACATCAGACACCAAATTTTAATATTCGGATTGCCGGCTCCCAGTGGGTGATCAGCAAAGTGAGGGATTACATTCAATCGGACACACCAAAATTTACGGCTGCCGCCTTTGCGGTGATCGCATTATGTTCATACCTCCTCTTTCACCGACTCAGCGGGGTTTTGCTGCCGCTCTCGGTGGTAGGGTTTTCTTTGCTTTCTACTCTGGGTTTGATGGCGGCCTCAGGTGTACCCATCAATGTGATTACGCAAATTCTTCCCTCCTTTTTACTGGTGGTAGGCATCGCCGGTTCCTTACATGTCATGACGTTATTTTACGGTGAATATCATGAAACCGGTGATAAGCGCCAAGCCGTGGCCTATGCCTTTAGGCATTCTGGGTTTCCTATTTTAATGACCTATCTCACAACCATGGCGGGGGTCATCTCATTTGCCTCTTCCGCATTATTGCCGGTATCTCATTTGGGGTGGTTTGGTACCTTAGGTGTGTTTCTGGCTGGAATTTATACCTACTTTTTACTCCCTGCTCTTTTGGCTATTTTTCCCATCAAAGCTCATCAGAAGGAAAAGCATACCGGTAAAGCCTTTGCCTGGTGGATGGATAAGCTGTTGCTAAGGGCCGTAGGCTTTGGCTATCGCCGTTCTTCATTGGTGATCGCCGGGTCGCTTGGCTTGATCCTGAGCATGGGGTGGGGGGTAACTTTATTAACCTTTTCGCATAATCACTTGGCCTGGATGCCCGAATCGGACCCACTCGTGGAAAACGTGATGAGAATGGACAAGGAACTAAATGGCACGGTTACAGCTGAATTTATAGTAGATACAGGCAAGCCTCAGGGGTTGTATCAGCCTGAAGTGATGCGTGGGCTGCAAAAGGTTAATGAACTTAGCAGTTATTCAGAACTGGGCATTGGAAAATCATTTTCCCTGGTTGATACTGTGCGCAATTTAAACAAGGCCCTGCTGGGGAATCAAGTCCAAGCCTATTCCGTGCCCGAAAGCGAGCAGTTGATCGCGCAAGAAATTTTACTATTTGAAAACGGGGGCGCCGATGATTTAGCGCGCATGGCGGATTCTAACCTGCAGCGAGCTAGAGTAACAATGAAGTTCCCTTGGCGGGATGCCAACGATTATGTTGGCTTGCTCAATGATTTGGAATCCCGATTAAAAGGGATATTTGGGCGCGATATCCAGGTGACCCAGACGGGGTTAATGGTGCTTCTGTCTAACATCATTCAAGGGGTGATGTCGAGCATGGTGACCAGCTATTGCATTTCTGGAGTTTTGATCACTCTTTTTATGATTGCGATTCTGGGCAACCTTCCAGATGGCTTGCTGATGATGCTCCCCAATTTTCTACCCATTTTCTTAGGCTTGAGCTTGATGGGGTGGCTGGGGTACCGGCTGGATCTGAGTTCCATTCTCTGTGGTAGTTTGGCGATTGGCTTGGTGGTGGATGACACCATTCATTTTATGCACAACTTCCAACGCTATTACGCGGAAACCGGTGATGCTGAATTGGCAATACAAAAAACAGCCACCACGACAGGGCGCGCAATGCTTGCAACAAGTTTGATTTTAGTCGGCGGTTTTTCGGTTTTTGCAAGTGCCATGATGAAAAATGTGCAAGTTGTGGGGGTTATTACCGCCTTTATTATTGCGGTCGCCTTTTTGGCGGACATTCTTCTTGTGCCAGCCATATTGAGGATTCGATATGGCGCGAAGGCAGAATAAAGAATGGCCAACCCAAATACGCCCAGGAAAAACCTGGATCCGGGACATAGGTTTTTATGAAAGCAAATGTTGAGTATGAACAACGCTTAATTGAAAAACTTCATCGGTTTTTTGAAGCAAGAGGTATTGGTCAATACTATGATTTCAAAAATCTTTCAAAAAATTCCAGAACAGGCTTACAGCAATTGTTAGAAGATTGTGGGTATCTGGTACCCACTGAAGTGCTAACCTCCGCCGCTTCGTTGGAAGAGTTGGTTGCGGCTGTCAATAAAATGCAATTTCAAGATGAAAATCGCATTTACGATTGCTTGATTATTGGTGCTGGGCAAGCGGGGTTAACGCTGGCGCGCATGTTGCAGGGGCGTTATCGCTATCTGGTGCTGGAACGAGGGCAGATTGGTAATGCCTGGGACAACCGTCTGCAAGGGATGACACTGTTTACCTCAGGCCAATTTTGTGGTCTGCCGGGGATGCAATTCCCCGGTCGCCGAGAGGCGTTTCCTGCATGCCCAGCGGTTGCGTCTTATCTTCGTGATTATGCCAAGCACAACGAATTAGCAGTGCAAACCCAGGCAGAAGTGGTTTCCTTGCAAGTTGAAAAGGGTATGTTTCTAGCTACATTAGCGGATGGGAGTTCATGCAAAGCAAGGGCAGTTGTGAATTGTACAGGTTCGAATCAAAAGGCCTTTGTCCCCCCTTCTGCTGAAAAGCTAGATAAAAGTGTGCTGCAGTTTGCCGCCGAATCCTTAACGTCGTTGAACCTGATCCCAGAAGGGGCAAAGGTAGCGGTTATTGGTGATGGAGCCAGTGGCCGCCAAATTGCCGGGCGTTTGAGCAGTAGAAACAAAATTATTTTGGCGACAGGAAAAAAGCGCGCGCTGTTGCCGAATCGGATTTTTGGGCGGGATGTGTTTTGGTGGCTTAATGGATTGAAACTACTCCAGCAAGATAAAAATTCCCGCATCGCGCGAGTCATGCAACGTCGCAACCCTGTTCCTTGTAAAGAATATAATAATTACAATTTAAAAAAAAGAAACATAACCATCAAACCCGCCTTTGACTCACCTGCGGGCAAAACGCTTTTATTTGCTGATGGCACGATTGAAGAAGTAGATGTGGTTGTTTGGTGTCTCGGATACCAAGATGATACTTCTTGGCTTAAGATTCCCCAATGTAAAAATGAATCTGGATTCGTTGAAGAGTACGGGAGTACGCCTTGTCCTGGATTATTTGTGCTGGGTAGAAAATGGCTCAGTTGCCGCGCATCTGAATTGATATTAGGAATTGAAAAAGATGCCATGCGGATTTGTGCTAAATTAGAAGCGCATCTTTCTCAAGTCCTTACTTAGATAGTGTAATCACGAGATTTTCATTTCAGTAAATTACTGTCATGCCCCGCTTTTCAAACATTTCATCGCGGGGCTCCATGACTCTTCCAGCGCACAGATGGCACGATATTTCAGGCCATGTTTGGCAAAAACTCGAGCCGCATTTGCCCGGCAGAAAAGGAACTTGGTGCGGCATCGCCCAGGACAATCGCCTTTTTATCAATGCTGTGTTTTGGATCATGCACACAGGCTCGCCCTGGCGCGTTCTGCCTCCCGACCAAGGCGGGTGGAGTAATACCCATCGGCGCTTTATTCGCTGGCGCGACCAGGGGGTTTGGGAAAAACTCCTTGAAATTCTGATTGATGCACCAGATTTCGAATGGTTGATGATTGATGCCAGTCATTGCAAGGTTCACCCGCATGCGGCGGGGGCTATTGGCGGCAATCAAATGATGAGCCGCACAAAAGGGGGCTCAACACAAAACTGCATCTGGCCGTGGATGCGCATGGTATGCCGCTCATGGCTGTTATTACAGAAGGTACAAGAGTAGATTGTACGCAGGCAGTCCCTTTGATGGAAAGTTTTTCCGCCGAACATCTCTTGGCGGATCGGGCCTATGACTCAAATGAGATCATCGAAAAGGCCTCACAGCAGGGGATGAATGCCGTGATTCCGCCCAAGAAAAACCGAAAAACAGTCAGAGATTTCGACTCAGAGCTTTATAAGGCGAGGCACTTGATTGAGAATGCGTTTCTTTATTTGAAACAATGGCGTGGAATTGCAACCAGATACGCTAAAAACGTGGCTTCTTTTCTGGCGGCAATTCATATCAGGTGTATTTTTTCTTTGGGCCACAATCTCGTGACTATACAATCTAGAAGAGGGGGGCGAACTAACAAAAGTGCAGAAACTCGCGCGACACAGTCTCATAACGACTACGAAGGGTTATCAAAACACGGCATTGCAAGATTGCTTGCCTTTGGTGGAAATGATCAATCTATTACCAACTATAAAAAAATAATTGCTTCGGCAGAAAATAATTTTTTAGCAAATAAAATCAAATTATAACAAGAAATCAAACCGGGTTCGAGTCCCGTCAACCCCGCCATTCTCTTCTGAAGAAAAATCATCAAAGTCTTATTGTGTAAGCCTTGGTGGCAATTGGCCTCAGGGCTTTTTGTGCCTTTGGGCATGGCGAAGTGTGCCGTTGACGGCGGTTTTGCGTACACTCTCGGGCAGGGGGTTGGCATGAGCCCCCGTATCCCCAGCTACCTGATCAAAGGTCGTCAAGTTGGCCCCTTTCTCTTTCGTACTACCATCCCCCAGCATCTTCGCCCCAAGTTCGGGCAGGCCCGCGAGGTTCGGCTCTCGTTGAGGACAGGCATCGAGTCCGAGGCCCGCAAGCTAGCAGTCTTCCTTCAGGTTTACGCTGAGGAGATCTACCGCCGTGCCCTCTTTTACGAGGGCACCTTGGGGGCGGAAGGCCTGAGGCTCTTTCTAAAACATCGCCTCGCAGAGCTAGGCCGTGCCTCGTGTTTCACTTGCAGGTCCATTCCGCTACTTGTTACCCAGGAACAATGGGGCTATACTCAGGCCAAACTTCAACCAATGTTTCAACCCGTTTCCCCAAGCTGGATGAATCAGGATACCGCCCATCTGCAAATTTTCGCGTCATCCGAGTTGTTTGGGGTCGGCGAGGGGCAGGGCTTCGCCATCCAACTGCTGAGCTTGGTGCTGCCCCGCTTGGAGGCCGAGGAAATGGTTGACCTGCTGGAAGCGAACGACCTCCTTCCATTGATTGGAGTGCGGACCCGAAAGCAGGCGATGGAAGTCGCGGGGTTGCACGAGGCCTTTCTCAAGGTCGCAAGGGAACAGGAATTGGTGGAGCCCCTGGCCGAAGCCTACGCCAGGGAGATTGCCGAAGGGTTCTTTAAGAAGGGGAACCCTGAGGAGGTTCTAGAACTCTTGCAACACCTCCCTAAGGACCGCCTGAAACAACTCCAAGACGAGGGAGTCACCGCCGCCCACTTTGTGGCAGCGCTGGAAGAAGCCACGGGTGACGTGGTGAAACTGGCCCTCAAGGTGGGGGTGGATTACTTGCCGGAGCGAGCAAGGCCCAAATCCAAGCAGACGAGGCCCCAAGCGGATGATGCCTTGGCCGCCTTCAAGGCCCTGCGGCCGGATCAGCCCTTGACCGGGGAGCTGGAACTGACCGAATCCCAAGCAGACGAAAACCCCCGGATATCCGTGCTGTTTGAGGAGTACGAAAAGGCCCATCCCAAGATGAAGGACGGCATGGGCAACGTCAGGGTCAACGTCCGGCTTTTCATTCAGGCCTTTGGCGATAAACGGGTGGGTGAGATCAAAAAGGCCCATGCAAGACAGTTCAAGGAACTGCTCCAGCTATTGCCCGCTCGCTATACCCAGATGGCAGACTACAAGGACTTACCCCTTGAGGCTTTGAAAGCAGATAAGACGCTACCTAAGATGGCCCCACTCACTGTGGGCAAGCGCCTTGGGGCTTTAGTCACCCTATTCAACTGGGCTTCGGATAAGTACGATGACCTGAGCAACCCCTTTTCTGGGGCGGCGGACAGCAAGAAGGGCCGGAAGAAGCTCAAACGGCTCTCCTTTACCGACGACGAACTGGCCCGCATTTTTGAGCCTCAAGACTACTTGGAGCAGTCAAGTGAACTGGTCTTCCGCTATTGGGTTCCCCTGCTGGCGCTCTATCATGGAGCCCGTATCAACGAAATCTGCCAGCTCCACCTGGACGACGTGCGGCAAGAGCAGGGAATTTGGGTAATGTCATTCGTTGCCAGCGAAGAAGATGATGCGGAATACGGGATTCAAGATGACGAGGAATTGTTGGAAATGACCAACAGCAAATCAACGAAAAATGAAAGCTCCGAAAGGACAATCCCCATTCACCCGGCCCTGCTGAAACTGGGCTTAGACCGCTTCGTGGATCGCCAGAAAAGGAACAAGGGACAGGTCCGCCTCTTTAACCAGCTAACCCAAGACAGCAAAGGCCATTGGAGCCGCAAGGTTTCCCGCTGGTTCAACGGCGACATCCTAACCAAAAAGCTCCAGATCAAGACCGGGCCTAACGCCAAGCTCAAGGTCTTCCACAGCTTCCGCAACACCTTCATCACCCGGTTGAAGAATGCTGGTGTACCCCGTGAGCAGATCGCTGAAGTCGTCGGCCACGCCCATCAGGACATGACCTTTGGAACCTATGCCGGAGAATTCCGGCCTGAGTTTTTGAGGGATAATGTGATGGCGAAGTTGAGTTTTCCGAGTGAGGCGGTTAACTTGGGAAAGCTCAGTAGAAAAATAATGCGCAAATAGGAGTATAAAGAATGGATGTTTCTCCCGATAAACAAAATCTCAATTCTGTGTTTTCGGATACGGTATACCATATTGATTTTTATCAAAGGGAATACAAATGGTTACATGCTCCTGTGCAACGTCTATTAGATGATATCTATTTCCAGTTTGGAGAAAAATACCGACAACACAAGGAAGTTGAACCCAATATGGAGACAGTAACGACGCACTACCCTTGGTACTACTTAAACACCTACGTGACCAATCAAGTGAAAGGGAAAGTTTATGTCGTGGATGGACAACAACGGCTCACGACTTTGACATTAATTCTGATGAAATTACGCCAAATGGCAATTGCCTATGGTTCGAAGACAGAGAAATGGCTAGAGAATAAAATAGCCGGTTTTAGCGGTAAGGATCGAGAATACTGGATGAACCACGTTAACCAGCAGAGCACTCTTGATCACATTTTCGACGGGAAGGGTGCATTGCCAACAATTGCCCCAGATGATGCGACAGGCAGAAATCTACTAGAAAACTATAAGATAATTTCCGACTGGCTGGACTTCAAGGTGGAATCTCAGCATCAATTCGAGACCTTTGTTTTTTACATTCTAACTAGGCTGGTACTAATCAAATTGTCTGTAGAGCAAACTGATGTTCCGATGGTTTTCGAGGTGATCAATGATCGTGGAGTACGCCTTAAGCCTTATGAAATATTGAAGGGTAAATTGCTCGGTCAAATCGATAAAGTTGAACTCGAGCAAGTGGATTATAACGGGATATGGGAAAAGCAAACAAAACTAGTCAACAAATTCCGGGAAGATGAAATCGATAGCTTTTTCAGGGCATTTCTAAAAGCAAAGTACGCAAGAAACCGTAAAGACGGACAGAGATTTGACGGTGACTATCACCGAGAAATGTACACTGCCGATTTGGAAGCCCAACTTCACTTGGAACACAGTCCTAATGCTGTAAAAGATTTCTTGAAAAAAACATATATTTACTACAGCAGGCTATATGCCCGTATATGGGCAGGCACACAAAGTATCGCAAGTGACTATCCATGGGTATTCTACAACAGTCTCAATGAGATGGATACTCAGTTTCTACTGATTATTTCGGCATGTAAATTGGATGATCCTGAAGAAACTTTTAAAATAGCTGAAGTTTCTCGGCAACTTGATCGGATGTTTACCTTACTACAACTGCAGAATAGCTATGATAGCAACGAGGTGATTACCTCAATCTATTTAGTCGCCAATGAAATCAGAAATGGGGCTCTACAGGATATTGCTCCTGCTTTTGATAAACAACTTCAAAGCATTTTGGGACAACGGCGATCTGGCCATGTGCAAGAGAGTTTTCAATGGGGATATTTCAGAAATGCTTCAATTGTTTCCTTGAATAAACGATTTATCCGATATTATTTCGCTAGAGTTGACGAATTTCTGGCACATGGAACAAAAGTGAGTCCAAAGCATCCGATTCAGGAATTGGTTACAAAAAGAGGTGGGAAAACAGGCTTTCACGTTGAGCACATTCTTTCCCACAATAACCAAAATAAAGCCCTTTTCAGCGATGACGAAGAACGATTTGATGCTGATCGCAATAGATTAGGCGGGGTGCTATTGCTGAAAGGAAAAGACAACATTTCAAGCTCAAACGAAGTTTACAGTGATAAGTTAAAAACGTATGCAAACACGCTATACTGGAACGAGACCCTACGACAGGATGCCTATAAGTCGAAGTTGGACTTTGATGCCTTTAAAAAACAATACAGTTTAGACTTCCACCCTCTGGATCAATTTGGGCCAGAAGAACTGGAGTATAGGCATCGGCTATTATATGACATTTCAAAGTTGATTTGGTTTTAATAGAAAATGTATGAAGATTATTAAGGCAGCAGTATTGGTACAAACAACAATCTCACCTGCTCATCCCCACACCAGCAAAACTGTGTATAGCCCCGCCGTGGAACTGGAAGATGGAAGTCTCATTCCTTATGCGGAAGAGGGAAGGGTAATAACCTCTGGTTTTGAAGAGGACGCAAAATCATTAGCGGATGCGTATTTTAAAAAATTACCGAAGAGCGTGCTTATGTAGCGATCAAAGAAGCCAACTGCCCTTGCGCATTTCTCTCCCAATCCCGATAGATCATCAGGGTCGAAAGGTGCTTGTGGTCTGAGAACTCCGGCACCCCGTCGAGCCCAATTTCCAACTGCTGGGCCTTCTTCACCGCTTCGGTGATAGCCGTGTGCCTGGTTCCATATGGTCGGGTTATACCCTCGCTAATCCCATTTCTAAAGGAAAAGCTCCCCAAATGAACCCAAACTTGCTCAACTTTATCGAACGAGATATCGTAAAACGAAACTAAGATCGATAGGAGGCAGAATGGAAAGCGTAACCCTTTCCCCTAAATTTCAGGTGGTGATCCCCAAGGCCGTTCGGGAGGCGATGCACTTGGAAGCGGGGCAAAAGATGCAGGTGATTCCCTATGGCAACCGTGTGGAGTTGATCCCGGAACAGCCGATTCAAAAGATGAGAGGCTTTTTAAAGGGGATGGATACCCGCTTTGACAGGGAAGGGGATCGGCTGTGAACCTGGTCGATTCCTGTGGTTGGTTGGAGTATTTCACCGAGGGGCCGAATGCGGAGCATTTTGCAAAGCCATTGGAAAAGCCCGATGAGTTGATCGTCCCCAGCATCACCCTCTATGAGGTCTTTAAAGTCGTTTTGAGGGAACGGGACGAAGATGCTGCTTTGCAGGCGGTTGCCTTGATGCGGCAGGGCAAGGTGATTGACCTGACGGAGGCAATTGCGATCTATGCAGCGAAGGTGGGAACAGCGTTGAAATTGCCCATGGCGGACAGCATCATCTATGCAAGCGGCCAGTTGGAACAGGCCGTGATCTGGACCCAAGACAATCATTTTGCCAAGTTGCCCGGCGTGAAGTATTTCCCAGCAAAGTAGCCTCCTATTGCTCGGCGATCATTTGAGCCAATTTCCCTTGCACGTTTCTTTCTCGATCCCGATAAATCATAAGCGTGGACAGGTGCTTGTGGTCGCTAAATTCCAGCACCTCGTCGAGCCCAATGCCTACCTGCTGGGCCTTCTTGACCGCTTCGGTGATGGCCGTGTGCCTGATTCCGTGGGGCCGGGTTTTGACTCCCACCTGAGCACCATAGCCCCGAACGATTCTGTACAGACTGCTGCCCGTGAGTCTATGCCCTTTGCCAGCGCGGTCGAGGTTCACGAAGACCGGGCCATCTTCACTGCCCCGTATTTCTAGCCAAGCTTCCAAGGCGGATTGAGTCACTTGAGGTAGGGTCTTCAACTTCTTCTCGGAACGCTTCTTCAACGTCACCCAAAGGGACTGCCGATCCAGTTCTAAGTCAGCCATATCCAGATTAACCAAAGATGACCTCCTAAGGGCTAAGTCATGCATCAACCTCAAGATTGCGGTGTCTCGTATGGCTTTAACCTCGTTCCGGCATTCTCCGGCCTTTTTCAGCATCTTTTTGAAGGCCTCCTCACCGGGGCCACGGGTATCCCTGTATGGTTCGGTGGTTTCGTTCGGAACTTCCAGTTGCCAGTGGATCAAGCCCAGAGTTCGGGCTAACTTGACCAAAGACCGAAGCCCAGCGAGTTTGCGGTTGATTGAGGTGGGGCTCAGCCCCTTCAGTTTCAACCAAGCCTTGAAGTTCAGGGCTGTTAAATTGGCTTCCCTATGAGGCTTAGCAATAAAAAGCTGGGCTGCCTGCTCGACTGTAGGACCATTAAGAAATTCCCTAACGTCTTCTAGGTCTTGCCTGTAGGCCCTTAAGGTAGCGGGTGATTTGTTTTGAAAAAAGGCTTCCAGAAGCAGGGCAGACTGCTCCCGCTTACCTGAAGGGATCAGGTTCATAGTAACCTCATTGGTTTGGGTAAACGAGGCCCTAGCCCTTGAGTCGGGCTAATAGGTTTTTTAAGAAGGGAAATTTGAGCAGGTCAGCTCGTTGGTCTCGTGATTGTGCATGATAACACAAACGAGGCTGGATTGGCAATTCCTTGGTATAATTACCCAAGTAAGCGCTTTTCAAGGAGTTCTGGCATGTTGCGCCGCCCATCCAAGACTGCAACGATGATCACCTTCTGCGCCAGGATTTGATACAGAACGCGGTAGGGGCCTTCGATGATTTCCAAGTACCCCTGAAGAATGGAGTTGATTTCAGGAACGAGGTGCCCACGGTTTGGCAGGGCGGATAAGCTGTCGGCGGCCTTTTGCAGCTTGACGAGGAGTTTTGTCGCCTTTTCCTTCGAGTCGTTCGCAGAAACCCACCGGAAGATTTCCCTTAAATCTTGCACAGCGGGATCGGTGAATTCGACCTGGAACTTAAGAGCCGCCAAGCCCGAACTCCTGACGGATTTCAGCAAAAACATCTTCGGTCGGACGGGTTCGCCCTTCTGCAATGGCCTTTTGACTTTGAGCCAACATCTTTAGAAGTGCGAGCGTTTCTTGGGTTTGCTCATAGCTTTTGATGTCCTGCAAGACGGCCTTTGCCTCGCCATTTTGGGTAATAAGCAAGGTGCGGGGCTCCTGCCCCAGGTCGCGGATCAATTCCGCCGCATGAGCTTTTACATAGCTAATGGGTTTAATGTCTTCGCTGGCCTTCATAATCTGCTCCTAAACATGACTTATTTTAGACTAAATTTAGTCCAGTGGTCAAGGATGAGTAAGCCAGGTTGATTGAAAGTCCTTATTGATTGCCCCAAGACAAACCGCCCAAGCATGGGGTGTCTTCATGGATTGATTAAAAACTGCTGCTTTCACACCCTGAATGGCAGTATGTGCAATAAATGCACGAACTGTTTTGCTTACCAGCCCAAGGTAGGCACAATGTTATGCTAGCCCAAGGCAGGTGTTTCGCTGATCAATGTGTTCTATAACTGATATTATCATACTCTATGTTTTCAAGAAACTTCACCTTTTTTTACTAAACAAAGCTCGTTCGGGTTTATGTCTGGAATATGAAAAAGTTGTGGGGTTTGGTCCTCAGATAGCCCCTCTGCTAATATAGCAGTTTTTGCTTGATCAAATGCAGTTTGAATTGAACGACCAAAACCGATAGCTGAATAAAACTGCCCCGCAAATATGATTGCAGCCTCATCAGAAATTGAATTTGCCATCCCAATTGCAGTGGAAATATAGTTGATTACAGCTTGAGCCGAGCCCGCTGAATAACAGGAGTTGAGAACCACAAGTTGCAGGTTTCTCGTCATCGTACTCACTATTTGGGATAAGGCATCGCTGGTGACAGGTTTAGGGTTACCTTGTGGGTCTTCAAAAAAGATCATATCTGTGTTCCCGTGCCCACTGATATGCAATATTTCAGGATCATGTTCATTTAGTGCGTCGAACAAGTCCTTGATTTGCACAGCCCAAATACTTTTCACTTCTATTGAATCTCTATGGTGACTCAGCCTAATTCTATTCTCAATTTCTCTAACTTCCCGATCTAATTTTAAGGTCGGATTTTCCTTCCCCTTGTCATCCACTGTAGTTGGATTAGTAGAGCAAAATAATACTTTTATTTTTATGGGCAACTCTTTTTCTTTTTGGGAAATTTGAGCCTGTAATACCCGCTGCATTTGCTTTTCTCGGGTAATATCCTTTTCATGTTTTAGTTCAGTTGAGTGTTTTTTGGTCGCTTCCCGTTGTTCTTCTTTTTCCAATGCCATCTTCTTTGTTGAACAACTATTCTCTTTATCAGCTATTTTCTTATCAAAATCGGCAATTTTCCCTTCACATGTAGCAGCTTCTTTTTCTTTCCTAGACATTTCGGAATATTTGGTTTTTAGCGAGGAAGATGGGGTTGTTTTTGTAATACTTTTATCAATTGCCAATATACGTTCATTTGCCTTTTGCTTCTTGGAAGACTCTGCGGCCCGTTTTTTCTTTAAATCAGCGATTTCCGTTTGGAGTCGTGCAATTTCTCTTCTTAAACTATCTACTGACATGATTCCCCTCCTCCAACAACTCCTCAAATTCAGCGCCACCCTGGGTTAAGATTCGCTTTAAGCTGTTGTTTAGGGTTCGTTTAAACTCATCATCGCTAGCAAAGAGGCGAAAAATACTTTGCTCCTCCCTGCTGATCTGGCTCATAGCCTTTTGAATCATTTTATCCAAAGCGATCTGTCGGTTTTGCTGGTCGGGGTTATCGGCCACCTGCTCACTATAGGCTTTATTTCCTGCAATGGAGCGAGCTACCTTCGTGATAAAGATTTTAATCTCTTCAGGAGTGCGGCCTGTTAGGTCAAACCACTTTTTATTAAAGGCTTCGATAATCTCATCTAAAGAGCTCTTATCCCCACCTGTACCATGTACCCCTCTAGGGTTGGGGTTTTGTGGGTTCACCTCAGATGTTTCTGGGTCCAGCTCAATATTGTATTTTTCCCTTACCGTTTCTAACCCATAGGTGGAAAGGTCAATAGTCTCTAAAATCGCATCTAGCTGGTCCCCTTCGGGGTCTTTTACGATCAACTCAGGGATCAAAAACTTTAAAAACCAATGCAACATCTCCCAATTCGCGTTGTTATAGGGCATGATACAGGCTACTTGAGCATATATCTTTACAAACTGCTTGGCCTTAATCTTAAAGTCCTTTTTCGCCTCTTCTTCTAACTCCTCAAAACGGGGCACCGCCTTCTGAATGATCGGCTCCAACTGGTCTGCTGGGGCCTTGGTGAAAAACAAGAGATTGAATTCTTCCACCTCAACCCATTCGTATATCCCCTGCTCATCTAGCTTTTCTTTTAGATCATGTAGTACATTTACATCGGTGGGCTCGCCCAAGCTGGTGGAGGTGTAAAAGGGATCAAAGGCGGTTTTAATGTCTTCTACGCTGTTATAAAAATCCAAGACAAAGGTATCCTCTTTACCTAGGTTAGGGTTGCAGCGGTTCAGCCTGGATAGTGCCTGCACCGCCGTCACCTCTTGCAACTTTTTATCGACATACATAGTATGTAATAAGGGTTCATCGAACCCAGTAAGGTATTTATTTGCAACCACCAAAAGGCGATATTCATCGGTTTTTAGTTTGGTCGGGGTGTCTTTATCAGAAAAGCCATTCAAGCTATCTTCAGTATGCTCAATCCCATCCACTAGTTTTTTACCTGAAAAGGCAATCACCGCTTTAAAGGGGGCCTTCGCCTCTACCAGGGCTGCCTGGATCGCTTGATAATAACGAATTGCCGATTCAATATTTCTGGTCACCACCATCCCCTTAGCCTTACCTTTGAGCTTTTTTGCCCCCACTACTGAGCCTAAAAAGTGCTCGATCATGATCTTCGCTTTATCTTTAATCGTATCCGGGTGGCCTTCCACAAAACTCTTTAATCTTTTTTGGGCCTGCACACTATCAAAGAACGGGTTATCTTTAATGGACTTTTGAATTTCGTAATAGCTTTTATAGGTGGTGTAGTTGGCTAGCACATCTTTAATAAAATCCTCTTCAATGGCTTGCTTCATTGAATAGAGGTGAAAGGGGTGGAACTTGCCATCGGTATCTTGCCAACCAAACTTTTCTAAGGTGGCGTTTTTAGGGGTGGCGGTAAAGGCAAAGTAGCTAGCGTTTTTACTCATCTTACGCCCTTCCATGGCCTTTAAAACCATTTCTTGCAGGTCTTCTGGTTCTTCCTCCCCACTGCCTTTTAGGGTCATGTTTAGCTTGTCTGCGGTTTGGCCTGATTGGCTGGAATGAGCCTCATCAATAATCACCCCAAAGTTGCGGTTTGCCATGTCCTGTATCCCATCCACAATAAAGGGAAACTTTTGAATGGTAGTAATGATCACCCTTTTCCCCTCATCAAGGTGCTTTTTTAAGTCCGCAGAGCTTTTCGCATGGGCGACAATGTTTTTTACCTCGGCAAACTGTTTGATGTTATCCCGAAGTTGTTTGTCTAGGTTGGTCCGGTCGGTCACTACGATTACTGAGTCAAAAACATTACTTTTCCCATCGGGGCCGTAAAGCTCAATCAGTTGGTAGGCCGCCCAGGTAATACTGTTTGATTTACCCGACCCTGCAGAATGTTGAATTAAGTATTCATGCCCAGGGCCATGTTTTTTTGCATGGGCGAGGATCATTCTCACCACCTGCAACTGATGATACCGAGGGAAGAAGAGCAGTTTCTTGTTTTTTCCTGTATCTATATCCTTTTCAATCACCTGCTTGGCAAAGTGCATGAGGATGTTGGTCAGGCTGGGCCTAGTTAACACTTCTTCCCAAAGGTAAGCGCTCATAAAGCCATTGGGGTTTGGCGGGTTCCCTTTGCCGCCCTGATAACCTTGATTAAAGGGGAGGAAGTAAGTCGATTTACCGCTGACATGGGTTGTCATCCAGGCTTCACGGGTATCCACAGCAAAGTGCACTAGGCAACGGGCAAAGGCAAAAATCGGCTCGCTGGGGTCACGGTCTTTATATTGTTTTTTAGCATGGTAGACGGTCTGCCCCTGGCTGGGCTTTTTAAGTTCAAAGGTAGCAATGGCCAGCCCATTGATAAAGATCACCATATCAATAGAGGGTTTGGCGGCAGTATCAGAGAAAAAAAGCTGTCGGGTAACCGAAAAGATGTTGGAGGCAAATAAAGCGACCACCTTAGGGTTGAGGTCGTTATAGGGCTGATCATAAAACAGGGTTAGGTGGGCATCGTCAATGCTCAAACCCTTTTTAACTACATGCAGCAGCCCCTCATTTTTAATCTTGCGGTCCAGCCGTTCTAAAACCAATCTCTGCCAATTAGGGCGGTCTCTAAGTTTGTCCAGCTCTGCCTTTTGGGTATTCTCTAAAAAGCCCCAAAATTTAGCGTTATCAATACAAAAGGTACTGTCGTAGTCCTTGCTTTGCCCCGCTTGATAACCCTGGGCTAACAGGGATTCTTCGATATGCGCCTCAAAGGCCGCTTCGCTAGTATTAGTAACCATGGTTTTATGAACTGGCTAAGGTTTGCGCTTCCGCACTGATGTCAAAACCAGCTTGTCTTAGCCGATCACATAATTTAGGAACAATTTCCTTAACATGATCATTATACCCAAGGTAAATTACTCCAAGTAAATCAGAAGGAATCTCCAAATGACCCTTTACAACAACGGCCATCCGATTCCTTGTCAATGAAGCTAGAAGCATACCCGTTTCTAAGATTACATTCTGCCGTGTTCTAGGTTCAAGTTTGTCAGGGCCATCATTTTTTGAATATCCCATGTCATCAGGAGTGAGTAAGGCGATTCCAAAGTCACTGCTATAATCTTTACCGATTTTCCCTTCAAGGGCCTCAATGATAGTTTTCCCATCACCTGAAGTATTCATCAGAACAAAAGGATTTATCTTTAGACGATGAAGTACTAATTCAAGTTGCTCTTTTGCTGCAAGGTCATGGCCATGAACAATGAAAATACTTTTGTCACTTGTTTTGGGTTTTGCTGGAATGGAGCCGCCTTTGTTACCTCCCTCAAGCTCGGCCAAAACCATAGACTGGAGATTCTCTTTTGGCTCCTGTGGTCCTTGAAAACTGATAGTCCTGTTTGAAGGCCACCAATTTAAAATAGCCTGATCAACAGCTTTGAATTGAAATGCCCCGTTAACACCATCTTTCCAAGTTCCGCTAATTCCCGTATTTGCAACAAATTGTTTCAAGTCCTCAATGTTACCATTATATTTTTTAACCATAGTGCCCTTTTTCTATTCAATCTTGATTTTGCCTGTCACGGCGTTGGAGATTAAGATGGATTTGAGTTCTTTGAGTTTGTCGATTTTTTGAAAAGCTGAGTTAATAACTAGATCATGCTCAACTAACCTTGCCTCAACTTCTTTTTCAATTTGGTTTTGCTCTGCTCGATCAGGATAAATCAGCTCCATGGCTAAAAATACATCTGCATAGAGCCGTAAGCGTGAGGAGTGCAATCCTGTTGATCGTTTATTGTATTCTGATACATATAGCTTGCTTCTTAGCAATTGTTCTAAAAACCAGGAATTAAACTGCTGTGGCTGCCTGGGACGAAAAACCCCATAGGAGGGGCTGACGATTCCAGTTTGATTTGAAACCCCAAGCGCCCCCATCCAAGCCCACATGATATTCATAACCAAGTCACCCTGACGGCAAACTTTCGAGCCAGAATAGTCTTCTGCCATAAACATATTTACATTCTTTTCGCTGCGAGGGGTCACCCCTGTCATATGGGAAACAGATAGTAATTCCTCCAACCCCTCTACCGAACGCTCATCAATTTCTTTAAGCAAATATTTACCTCGTTTGACCTCCCAATGGGCGGGGATTTGGCCAATCCAGGGGATGCCGCTGTCTTTTTTTGGGGCGGCGGGGTCGAGGCCCTGAGTGACCGCTTGGTTGATCAAGATTTGCTTTTGCTCTTCTAAAAGGGCAATCAACCGTTCCTTCTTGCCAATCGCTGCGTCAATCTCCGCTGCCTTTTCGTCAAGAAAAGCAACTATGCGATTTTGCTCTTCAAATGGAGGAAGTAAACAAGGGATCTCTTTCATTTTTCCTTGGGTCAACTTATCTCTTGTTGAACCATCAATATAATCCATAAAATCAACAGAATTTAGTTGATGCGCAAGTAACTTAGATTGAATCGCAGGATTGGCCTTTAACACATGTATGTGATTATTAATCCAAGCTCTGCCTGAACTCACAAAGGAAACTGGCTTTGTGCGGTCAAAAAATGGAGCACCATCTTCTCCAAGCAGAACTATTTCTTCATCAAATAACCAGTCATTCACATAGTCCATAATATTGTTTGCGCCCCAATATGGTATATCTCCAAGCATATGACTACGTTCTTCACCGTTTAATGGAATTCTCAACCCATCTAAACATTTAGTGAGACGTTTAAGAGGCTTTAGCTGCCAATGCTCCGGCACCTCGCCCAGCCAGGGCACACCACTATCTTTATACTTCTCATACCGTGGAAAACTCATGCCTGCCCCCTTGGTTGAACAGGGGCTTGAGACTGATAGAGCCAATCCCTTTCTTGAGCTTTAGAGCGGAGTACCTTCGCATGTTTTTCTATCTGCGTCGTTCCCAACTTTGAGAAATCAATCAAAGTGTGGGCGGGGTATGGCTTTGGGTCTGGAATAACGTCCAAATTGATTTCACTGCATTCGGCATGGGTTACCGCCATGACCCCACAACTTGGGCATTTTAGAACCTCGGTAAAATGTTGGAATGAATCAGGGGGTGTTATTTGGCCTCCATCGTCAACCGACAGCTGCTTTTCATCCTTTGGAGTAGGTTTGAAGGCTTGAGAAGTTACTCGGCCCCCTTGAATCCAGCTAGGATGGATCTGTCTAAATAATTTGGTTTCAGGGCTCATTTACCGCCCCCAATAATCTGTTTGATACTCAGAACCAACTCCTGCCAACCATCGTTATTAGCCAGGTTAATTTTCTTTGAATTTTCAATATCCGTTTTCATGTTTAAGGAATGCCAGACGCCCCTGTGGTTTTCTAGGTTGATCTCCAATGAAGTTTCAATTTCGTTAACCGTCCACTCTGCTTGAATACCGCCTTCAGCGGTTGGATAAAGGTAAGGTAGAGGTAAATCGTCAGGGTAGAGGGTTTGAAACCCTTCATCCAACCAATCTAACCCTGCCCCATTTGGTGCCAGGCCCTTTCCTTCACCCAACCAACCATTGGACAAGTCTCGAAACTCATCTAAACGAGTACTAATATCGTTGGGATCAAGGATATTCAATTGCTCGACTGAATCTATATGTCTTAAATTGCCCTTTTTATCATACCTGCCAATTCCCTCTACTGACACCCTTATCCCTTGATCGTATTCGATAAAGGCATCTAAAATTGTTTTACGGTGCTGTGCGGAGAAAAAGACTTTTACTTTACGCCCCGTACTCAACTGGAGTTCAAAAGTTTCATTGTCTTGATCAGCTGCTGGAATCATCCCTTTTTGAATTAGCTTTTCAGATATTTCTTCTTGAGCGGACGCTAAAAGGAGCTTGTGTCTAGTAATCTGATTTAAGATAGCCTTACGGGTTAAGTTTTTTGGGTCAAACTCAATCCATTCATTTTCTTGTAAATTACGGCCCAATCGATCAAAATGAATGAGTAAGGAAGGGGGCAGGAAAGACGTTATATCTTCGTCGTGAGTTGCTGCATTAATAGCCCCAATGATCAGTTCCCTAGATTTTTCACAGTATTGGGCGCTTTCGGGGATTAATTGGTCTGTGTAATTGTATAATTGTATTTGGGCTTCTGCGCTTCCATCTTTAATTTCAGTGATTTTAAGGCAAATTTGATCACTAAATCCACGGGGTTGACGCTTCCGATGGGTAGCCTCTTTATAACACCAGATGGCAGTGGCTTTAATTAAGGCCTCTAGTGCAGCAAGATCCTTTAGCATTTCGAGGGGGATAGCGTGTCCCTCAAAACGGTCACCCACTAACCTGGGTGTAAGAAATAGTAATGGGTTACTCATCTTTGCTTCCAGTATAATTCAGCTGTAAAGGATTTCTTTACAACTGAATCTATTAAAGTTTCAACTAGTAAGAATTTATTACTAGTTGCCATATTACTTACAAAAAGCTTCACCCCTGCCCCACAAAGCTGACCAGCTTTTTTAAGAGTCCTTCGGTTTCACCTTCTAGCTGTAAAATCTCTCGGGTTACCTCTTCTAGGCTTCGTAGGGGTTTATGTTGGTAAAAGTATTTATTAAAGCTGATTTCGTAGCCGATTTTAACGGATTCGCCGTTGATCCAGGCATCGGCCACATGGGGGCGAACCTCTTTTAAAAAGTAGTCATGAATGGATTCCCCTAGGGGGACATTTTCAGTATCTCTTAATTCACTATCAGACTCGTATTCAATCCATAGCCCCTTGCCTGAGGGTTCATAACCGTAATCGATTAAATCACCCTCATTACACTTACAACGGGTGAGTAGGGTCTTTAATTTGTCTCGGCTCAATTTATGTAGGGTTTTCAACACCTTTTCTGCTGCTTCATCCCGCCAGCTAACAGCATTTAGGATTTGGTTTTTTTCAGAGGCTTTAAATTTAAACCCTAAAGCCTTAATCGCCTTATCCACCTGTGCGGAAAATGCATTGAAATCCATAGATAGCTCTTGCCCGACGATTCCCATGATCTTCACCCCGGTCTCAAAGATTTCCTTTTGCTCTGTCCAGGTAGCGGGGCTAAGCAGGGCTTTTAGATTTTTAGCATTCAGGTTGATTTTTTCTTTTTCTAAATATTCCTCAATCAGTTTTTTATGGGTGGTTAAATCTGTGTAGATGGCATCACCCCATTTTCTATAGGCCCATTGCATGGGTTGGTCGATCGCATTGACAAACCTTAGGGTTTTTAAGCGCTCTAGACTAAACTGGGAGGCAAGGCGTAGGGGCCGCTCTACGGTGACCTTATAATACCCAAAGTCGGAGTTGTTAAAAACCTTAGAGACCCCTTCATGGGGCATCTCCATATAGATTTTAGTGATTTCATCAATATGCTCAGGGGCGAATTCGCAGTTTTTCTGCCCTAGGTTTTTTCTCAGTTTGCGATGCATCTCAGAGGCATCAACCAGTTGTACCTTTCCCTGGCGGTGGGCTGGTTTATTATTACAGAGTACCCAGATATAGGTGGTGATACCCGTGTTGTAAAAGATGTTGTTAGGCAGTTGAATAATCGCCTCTACCCAGTCGTTATCAATTAAGTATTGGCGGATGTTGCTGGCACCGCTGCCTGCATCCCCCGTAAACAGGGAAGACCCATTATGTACCGAGGCGATACGGCTACCCTGTGGAGAGTCTGAAAGGCGCTTCATCTTCTGCGCCATTTCCATTAAAAATAAAAGCTGGCCATCGCTGCTGGAAGGGGTGGCCTTTTCATAGGATTGAGTTCCCCAATAATCGGTTAGACTAACTTGAAAACGAGGGTCTAAGATGTCTTTTCCATCGACAATGTGTTTTTGATCACTCGCCCAGGACTTGCCATAGGGCGGGTTAGATAGCATGAAATCGAAGCGGGTGCCGCTAAACTCATCGGTGGCCAGGGTAGAGCCGTAGCGGATGTTTTCAGGGTCGTTGCCCTTAATCATCATGTCGGATTTACAGATAGCGTAGGTCTCGGGTTGGCTCTCCTTGCCATAAAGATAGGTATCCACCTGAGCTTTGATCTCGCCTTCTTGGTCTGTAATGAAGTCTTGGGACTCTGTGAGCATCCCCCCTGAGCCGCAAGCAGGGTCATAGATCATTACGGGGTTAGGCAGTTTGTCTTTAACAGGAATAAAGAGAATATGGGTCATTAACTTTATCACCTCACGGGGGGTAAAGTGTTCCCCAGCCTCTTCATTGTTTTCTTCATTAAATTTACGAATAAGCTCTTCAAAAACATAGCCCATCCCTAGGTTAGATAGGCCGGGTAAGGTTTTACCGTCTGGGGCTTTAGTTGGGTCTGGTCCAAGATTGATCTCTGGGGAGACAAACTTTTCTATCACCGAATGGAGGACATCAGACTCAGCCATCTTGCGGATGGTGTTTCGTAAGTCAAAACGATCCACGATCTCTTTTACATTGCCCGAAAAGCCATCGAGATAAGCTTTTAAGTTCGCCTCTAATTGGGAGTGATTGACTAGCAAGGTCTTTAGGGTGAACTCGGAGGTATTGTAAAAGACATGGCCCGTTGCATCTTGCAACCCATCGGGGACTAAATCGGTTAGTTTGAGGTCTTTACGCTGGAAGGCGACTTCTTCTAGCACCTTGGCTTTAGTTGGCTCTAAAAGGCTATCTAAGCGGCGGAGCACAAACATAGGCAAGATGACATCTCGATACTTGCCCCGGACGAAAACATCACGGAGGCAATCATCGGCAATGGACCAAATGAAAGAGGCAATTTTATTGTGGTAGGCGTGATCCATAGTGTCGTCTTAAATTTAGCGGAATATATTATTGCTCTGAGCCGATGAATGCTTTATTTTCCATACCATTTTGGGGGCGAAAAAGGCAAGAAGTATAATGTTGTCAATACAGTTGGCAATTCACACCTTGCATTTGTTTTTATATATCTACGTTTGCGGGTTACCTGATTGGAGGTGTAGAGGATATGTGGAAAGCAATCAACCCAACAGAGATTCAGGGGGCTTTGCGTATTTCTCCCAAAAAGCCCGTTTGCGCATGTGAGCTTTGGCCAGTTGGGCTGCATAGGCCGCATGGGTTTCAACCCCTTGCCAATTCTCAATGGTCTGGTTGAGTTTTTCTAACTTCCTCAAGTAACGAACAGCATGATGGTAATATTTGCTCGTAGCCCGTTGCAGGATGTAGTCGATCATCGCCCGATATAAAATGCTGACCCCCACTAGGAGCTCGGCTTGTTCCAACGACTGGGCTAAGGGAAGCAAAAGGTCATAAAAGGCCCCGTTCAGTTGTTCCCGACGAGCCAACAGATAGGCCTCAGCTTGTGGGGCTAAACCCGCCCTTAGCAGAAAATGGGCATCACTGTAGATGAGTTGCTTTTGAGCGCAGATTTCTTCTTTGGCTTCTTGAAGCACGGTTTCACGCTGCCCTGCTCCAATGACTTGAAGGAGTCTAGTCAAAGATTCTTCACTCTTGGATCGGTGGAAGATTCTCCAGGCGATTTCCGCTTGGGCTGCCGCGTTGCCTAGCGCTGCTTGAATCTTAAAAAGGAGGTCGTCTTTGTTGTTCTGCCAATGATCTGGAAGATCATGAATGACGCTTATTTTATCCAAAGCCGTTTCGGGGTTGCCGCAAGTGAGATAAGCTCTAGCTATTTGTAACTGGATTGTGCTTGAAGCCTCTGGATGGATGGCTAAACATGCCCGTTCATAAAGAGGTGCATCCTTCAATTGCATGGCTACAGTTTCGATTCCATAATACCAACGCCTTTGCTGTTGTTCACTCTTCGACTGCTCTGCTTGATTCCAAAACCGCCCAGCAAGCTCTTGCAGTTGATCCTCAGCCAATGCTGCCGTAGCGGCTTTAACGGCCCCGTCTCTTACGCTGTACTCGTTTCCTTCCACCAGTTGTTCAATGATGCTGACTAGCTGAGCTTGATCAACACATTTTGAGGCATACTCCTGAAAGAGTTCAGTGGCATCATAACGGAAGATGTCACCAATTTCTCCGTTGGAATCATCAACCCGTTCAAGAGTAGGTTTGTCGCACAGATAGAAACCTGTGAGCAATTCCAGGCCCTCATCAGCTGTTTTGGCAGTAGTGCGGATCGTTTTCAGCAGGTCCAACAATTCTGATTCCAAGTCAGCCCGGTGATGCCATTCCACAAAGCTGGAACGCCTTTTCAAACCCGCTATCCTGGTCTGGAGTTTGCCTGTTCGCTGATGGCTCGGGGCTAATAGCAGGTCGATATTTGAACTGATCCGCTTGTTTTGTTGGGCAAGTTCCAGCAGCATTTCAGCCAAAGGCTCTGGGCCTAAAGCGATCAATCGCTCTTTTTTGCATTTAGCAGCCATGACGCAGAAGCTTGACGGATTATTGGTTGAGTCAAATATTTGGAAAATCAAACATACCTGAAAAACTTTCGCTTTAAAAGTGGGATTTGCTTAAGCGGGGATTGGCTGGCTGGCATTTTGTTCGGCCTTTCACAACCCTAACTTCGTAAAAAGTTTATCAAAATCATCCTCATCAAGCTTATGCCCTGAAAACCGCTTAACAACCGTTCGAACGCAATTGCGGACTCCCGTCTTCACCTTCTCTAACTCCCGATTGAGCTTTTGGATCGCCCTACTTTGCTCACCCACGATGATTTCTCATGCCTTAAACCGATCTTTGATAGTCTCGTGCCTATTAATGAAATCCACATCGGCCAAGGGCTGAGTGGCTTGCTGAAGCGCAGCCCAGAACGGCCTACTAACGGCTTCGACAAAGCCCCGTTGAGGGATTTACCTATGCTTTTTATAAAGTACGATCAACTTTTTCGGCGCCCCCCCCCACTCAGTAAGATTGATCCCGCTTTTGGGGCATCGGTTATCCTGAAAATCTAAAGGGATCACATACCTTTGCAAGACAATGAAGGGCATGTGCCCCCCATAACTTTCTGCTAGACATGGATCGTCCAGATTCAACGACCAGTTCTTCGACCAATATCAGACGGAGCTTTTGAGCTTGACCCCATCGTGCTCAAACCAGAAAGGGTAATATTTCCAGTTAGTTTCACTCATGGTTTCCCCTTTTTAAAATATCTTAATAAAGAGGGCCGACATAACCTGGCGGCACTTTTAAATAGGGGCTAGAATCACTATACTAGCCTCATGATCTAGGCTTTCTGTACTTTGAAGACCAAAGAGCCAGGTGTGGTTTCCCGCCCTTGGGCTACAAAAACTTTCAAAGGCGGAACTCACTTCATGGAGGCTTACTCCACTCCCAACCTCAAAGATGACAATGCATCCATATTGTGGGGTAGAGCCCATTAACTCCTTGGCTTTGTTCAAGGCATCTTGGCACGCATCCAAGGCACTGCTGCTGGTTAAGCAAGCAAGCCCAAATGGGTAATGAGCGCACAAGTCACTGACCATTTTCCCATTGATTCCGATTGCATAATTTCCGGTCATGGAGCGCAACAGGATTGAGATTAACGCTCCCCAATCGTAGGACGGCTTGGATTTCATCAAAAACCTTCCAGTCAATTGTCGGGTGAAATTCGGCAGTTCCATTGCCCCCAGCTCTGAGTGCAACCAAAGACAATAAGCTTGCCTTTGAATAACTTGGGCATTCAACGCCTCAAAAATGCGCCATTCCCTTTCAGTTCTTGGTGTGCCAATTACCAGAATGGTTTCTCCGATCGAAAGTGCTTCAACGACCTGGGGCAGATTGATCTGCTCACGCTGAAAAGAGGTTGTTGCGATAGAAAGCCGCTCATCTAACAATGGCAATATGATGCTTATGCTTTGGTGTCCCTGCCTCTGGAGAAGGGATATGGCAGCTTCAAAGCCCACCTCCCCAAAGCCGCACAGGATGATGTGATCCTCAGGCGGGTCTGAGGGTGTTTCAATCGCCCTAAAGAGGGTTAGGTTTTTCATTGGTCTCCTTGATGAAGCAGCCCCGAAGGGCTGCGATGTGTTGTTTAGTGGTTCTTTTCGGTTTCGAGGTTCTCAGGTTCCAAATCGAGTCCAAAGTTGGTTGTTTTGGTTTTGAGGTGATGAGTTCCACAAGAGGGACAACTTTCGATTTCCCCTAAAAAAGCTTTCCCGCAATTCATGCAGGCATTGTCCAAAAAGCGAGACCCTTTGCAATTCGGGCAGGCATCAAATTGAAAAGCATCCTCACAGCTAGGGCAAACCATTTGAATGTAGCGATACCCCATGAAGAAGCATCGGTAGGGCACGTAGGTGCTGAGAAAAATAACCCACAAGATCATGGGCAGGCTAAATTGCTGAGCTACTGAAAACCAGACTGCAGGCTCGGACCAACCCGCTGCCTGGATACCGATGAACGACAGCATGATGGCCCAGTAGGTGGCCACCCAGATGGCTGTCAGTTTGAAGCTAAGGAAAAAGGCCTTTTCCAATCGTTCTGTGAAATCCATGAAATTCTCCCAATAAGAAGTGACAAAAAGACTGGCGTCTACTGTGATCAAACAGAGTACGCACTGGTAGGGGTGAAGTTTTAGCTTCGTTGATAACCCCTAGTTCTGGATTGAAGACGCACCTCGGAATAGCTCGGGAATGAACGATTCGTTTTGGTGCAGGAAAAGCCCCCTGTGGCGAGAATGCCAAGAGAGCCAGAAACCCAACCGTGGAATGCTGGGCTAGATGAGGCACAGTCTGAAGAAGCCTGTCAGGGCTAACTCAAAGACTGTGACGAATGTGTTGCATTATATTGTGATGTCATTGCTCAGGGCGAGCTCGGATAATTTACTTTCGAATATAGGCAAGACATACAGCTTTCCAAGAGCCGTCTTCCCCAGCATTGTGAGTCTTGCCAATCATCGGGGATAAGCTGACCGAATCCATTTCATACCCGCTTGCAAAGTCAACATAGCTTTGCACTAGAGCATCGATATTATCTTTCCAAGGGGCCGAGAAGAAGAAAGCAGAAATGCCAAACTCAAGCGGGTTATTGTCAGCCCGGTGAGCCAGCAAGGAAGTCGTGCGTGTCAAATCGCTTGCAAGTTCGGTTGTGCCATTAGGTTGCCTTTTGACTTCGATGATGCCCCAGGGCGTTTCTTCTTTCCAGATGAAAAGATCAAACGCTCCACTTTTGCCAGAATCTTTTGAGCTTCGAGCGATTGATTTTGGCAGTGGTCCAGGCCCTTTAATTCCAGCCTGGACAATGCTATCGGATACGCTTTTTTCAAGCTCAATAAAGGGGGTGCCAATTCGTTTTAGTTCACGGGCGATTTCTACGGTCTGCAAATATTCGGGAGCCTGGTGAAGCCACTCTCCGCCCGACCATTCTTGGTACTGCGCAAAGGCATTTTCAATTCCGTGAATAACCGCTTGGAATACCGTTGGAAGGTTGGGAGTAGTCATTGTTGATTCCTTATAAATAGTGCGGATTTTGGACGCACCTTCGGTAAGGACACCCCTAGTGCGGATTGAAAAAAATAATAAGAGAATTAATACGTTTATATCAAAAAGTCAAGAGAACTGGGTTCTGTAGAAATGAAGGGAATTTCAATATTCTTTAAATTCCCCTAGGAGAACTGTGATCCCAGACATCAATAAAAAGATAGGCCGAAAAATAGCTGAATACAGAAAGCTAGCCGGGTTTTCTCAAGCGGACCTGGCTGGCAAAGCCGAGTTGAGCGTTGAGTATATCTCCCGTTTGGAACGAGGCGTGAACGCTCCTTCCGTAGGAACCTTGAACGCCTTGAGCGATCCACTGGGAGTTTCCATACGAGATTTCTTTTTATTTTCAGAGGACGATGACGATTGGGAAATTACCTTTGATGCATTGGTCGTCCTGATGAAAAATAAGAAGGGTAAAATCATTCAAAAATTGCTTAAATTGGCTGAGGATAAAGAGGCCTAAATTAAAGCGTTTTTCTGATTTTCTCAACTTCTTCGCCCAGCTCTTTCATCATCTCCTCAGTTTTTGAAAGCATCAATTCAAACAGCTTCAGAATATCCAGGGCTTTATTATGCCGTTCCGGCTCATTTAGCAGTTCCTGCCGCAGGGCCTCCACCTCTTCGTTCAGGTTGCCGGGTGTCATTGCCGCCTCCCGGCCTTGACCTCGGAGAGCCGACAGGGCTTCCAATAGAGGTCGCGCTCCAGCGTCAAGCCACCGGGCAGGCGAATGCCCTCCATTTCGTCCAGACTGATGTAGCCCAGTTCGTCTTCACCCAGGCCGGTGACGTAGCCAAAGGCCAGGTGGTCTTCGGGGTTGTACTCGGTCAGGTACCAGGTGCCCGCGCCCACGGGGTTGAAGAACTTGGATACGACCAGAGGGTCGTCTTCCTTTTCCTGACTGTAGAGGGGGTAGTCTTTCATGAGTTCTTCGAACTCGGGGGTGATCAGTTTCATGGTGAATCTCCTTGAAAAGCCCCAGCGCGTGCTGCACGCGCTGGGGGCAGGTTGATCCCCAGCCAAAATTCAAGACGCACCCATACATCCGCTTTTGCGCCAATCGCAAAAACGCCGTGAAGCCTGATTCAGACTTCCTCTAAGGTCCGCTTAAAATGGCTGGAGAATTGAAATACGCCTCGAAAGGCGACTGAGTAGCCGTTCAGGTCGAACGACAATGGAGTGGCCAGGACGGCCTAAAAATCCAGCACGCTGCTGATTGCGTATTGGTTACGGGTGGCGCCGCCCAGGGTTTTGATGATCTGGCCCGGTTCGATCTTCTCGGGCAGTTCCAAGGTCAAGTAGCGGTACCCCTTGGGGGCATTGGCAGTTTCGTCCTTGGCGTTTTCCCAGTCCTCGCAGTTGTACCCAAAATCCAGCACCGCCTTTTTAAGGCCCAACTGCGACCACTGGCAGGGGAACTTGTCAAAGACCCCTTTGGATTCATCGGTGATGTCCACCAAAACGCCGAAACCACCCTTCTTGAAGTCAGGGGCCTTGTTGTCGTCGATGCAGAGGATCAAGGTCAGGGTCAGGTTGGTTGCTTTGCCCAATTCGTCCTTATAGGACGCTTCCACTTTCACAGTTTTGCTCATGTTTTCTCCATGGTTACAGGTTGATAGAGCAGAACAAGCATAGCAGAAAAATTGGCCCTGTCAATGGATGACGATTTATTCCAGTAAGATACGGAGTCTATCCCAACGATTTGGAAGGGGAGGTATGGCGTAAAGCCAAGGCACAACAGAAGCAAATGGCAAAAAAACCACAGGCAAATGCAAAGGCAATGATAACAACATAATGCTTTGCCTGTGCCGATTTTGATCTGATTTGTAGATGGGGGCCTAAAGCAACCCGAAATGGAGCTTGATCACCTCGGCGATCTGGTCCATTTCGGTTGGTTTCAAAGCGGTAAGCTTCTTGCGAAAACGCTCTTTGGAGACAGTAGCGATTTGGTCGATGAGGGCCTTGCTGGGGGTGCCATTGATTTCCACCAGGGCTTCGCAAGGGTAGAGGCGGGTGGTGTTACTGGTCAGAGGGACAACCTGCAGGCGGTTAGCGTGCTTGTTGTAGGGGTCGATGCTGATGATGACAGCGGGGCGCTCCTTGCGGATTTCGCCGCCGATGGAAGGGTCGAAGTTGACCCACCAGACTTCGCCCCGTTTCATTGCTCTAAATCCCCGATCAGGGCTTCAGACCATTCATCGGCTTCTGCCTCCCGCTCCCGATCAGCGGCCATGTCCTTGTAGGCTGCTTCCAAGTTCTGCTTGAGCACATGGGGCCGGACCAGCTTTTCAATGAACTTGCTGATTCTGCCGGACCCGATGACTTCATGCAGGCCCTGGTAGACCTGCTCGTCGATGGAGATGGTGAGCTTCTTTTGCATGGAGGCCTCCCTTGTTGCTTTTTACGTAAGTTTATACGTATTCTGGGCGCGAGTCAATCTGACGAAGTCATGGAGATTTGGCGAGTTTGTGGGCTGAAGGTTAGCTCTTTAGAGGGCAGAAGCCTTTTCTGAATTCGAAAACTGGGAACTTCGCCAACTCTAAACTGCGCTAATCGGAACGACTTTCAAAACCTAGCTCCATCACCAGCCCACAAGGCTTTACAGTCGTCCAGATAGAAACCGTAAATGGCTTGTTATCTATTTGCATCAAATAGTTAACTCCATCCAAAGGTTTCACCATGGACAGAATTAGAGCTCACTCCGCTCTCTCACCGCAGGAAGTTGATTCCGATAAAGTCTTCGCAGCGCAGTCCAAATCTGGAAACAGTGCAGGACTTGAAGCTCAACATAAGATCGTCCAAGCCGTCTTCGACGAACTGGACATCATGATGACCGCAGCTAATACCATCCTAATCCATGGTAAATCAGGGGAATCAAACCGCCTACTTCCCTTTGTCAAGAAAAAGCCTTCAGGCTCCCTTTTTATCGTCTCCAACTTAGACCGAGCCATTAAAACCTTAAACCTAGCAAAGGTAACCGAACTGCACCAAACCTTAGTTCAAAGGAAATCTATAATCGTTACTCAGGACAAGGAACTCAAAGAGTTAAAGGAGATTCTGAAGGTAATCCACAGCGACAAATCTGTCTCAGCGATTGAGCGATTTATTGCAAGCCGATTCACCCAATCCATCAATCGTGACGCCTCAACCCGTAGGGGACTACCTGAAGTTATCGCAACCTTTTTAGGTCTTCTTCTAGAGAACCTCAACAAGGCCTCCGAAGAAGAACTTAAGGTTTTGACTCTCGCTGCCGGATTAGGGGCCATTACGAATGCTTATCTAACGAAAACCACCGGGCTGGGTGAGGCGTTAAGGTTACCTCAGACATCTTTCAGGGAAGCGCAAGTCGTGCGCAGCATTAAAGCAAACCACCCTGACTGGACCCATGAACAGATTAGGAACTGGGCGAACAAGGGGAAATACGGGCAAAACCTTTCCAATGCGAAAAGTGTTGGTCGAATCCTAAGCTCGCTCAGGAATTCAAAGCTTGATGATTATGAAACGGGGAACTTTGAGACTGAGGTGCAGGCAATCTTTGAAGGACTAGAGCCCTTCTACGCTGAAACAGTTCCTTCAGGGTTGGCTCCAAAGTATCAGATTCAACTGCGGCATAAACTCAAGGGGTTCACCGGACTAAGGCCTTTTCAGAAGGAGGCCCATGAACATCTGCGTTACGCCACCAACGTGGTCGTTCAAGTCGCTGCCGGTGGGGGTAAAAGTCTACTCTTCACGATTCCAGCTATGCGTGGATTAAAGGTTCTGATCATAAGCCCTTACTTGCGCTTGATTCATAACCAGGTAAAATCCGCTCGAAGGCTTCTAGGTAGAGAGGAGGTACATTCGCTGACCGGAGATGTAAAGGGGGACGACAAAATTCGATTGGCTGAGAGGTTTGCAGCCTCTGAAGGGGGCGTTCTGTTCGCCACTCCAGATCAAATAAAGCCTGACAGTGAATTTGGGCCTCAAATTATTCAAGCCCTATCAGGTAAGGTTGACCTGCTGACTCTCGATGAGGCCCACCATGTTAAGCTTGATGGGACAACGTTCCGCCTTGCTTATCACCATGCAAACTTGAACTGGGCTTGGCGGGAAATCGGTAGGCCGCAACTGTTAGCCCTCAGTGCAAGCCTATCGGAACAATCCAGGTTGACCCTGAGTCGAGTCATCGACGGACAGGAGTTTGAAACGGTGCGGAGCTCCTTGTTAAGGCCCAATGTATCGCTGCAAACTCGTCACTTCCATGGAGCAAATGCGCAAGAAGAAAAGATGGCTTGGCTTTGCCTGATGGTTTGCTACCTGAAGGAGGTGCTAGGCGTAGCTAAAGTCATCGTTTACGTCAGTCGCCCTGCCCGAGTCGTGCAGATGATGAACGAGCTGAAGAGTTCTGGTTTTCGCAAAGTCTATGGGGTGCATGGGAAAAATGCGAAAAACGGCCTGACCAATGAGGAGATGGAAAATAATCAAGCTGCCTTTGAGGAGGGAGCAAGCGGCGTAATGATAGCAACCTCCACCTACGCCGAGGGGATCGACGTGGAAGCCCAAGCGGTGATTGTTGCCGACCTGCCCATCAACGTGGAAACCCTCTATCAGATGCTTTTACGCTCAGGGCATCAGGGGCAACCCGGCTTAGGCTTCATTTGTTGGGATCAAAAGGCTATCGACTTTAACACGGTAGCTCTGTTGAAGAATGACCCTGTTGCCGTAGAACTGTACCTTCGAGAAATGTCGTTTCTTAAGGAGTCCGATCAGCTCAGTGACAAGCTTTGGGATGGTTTAGTGCGCAAGTTTGAGTGAACTGCCTATTGGGTCAAATCAGCCATCTTGGCTGATTTGGCTTTTGCTCCCCTCATTCCTTCTCTATACTGACTCCAAAGAGAAGCAAATAATTCATGGTTCCACATGATGCGGAACCTTCTATTTGAAGCGGTGCCTGATGGGAAACCAAGAGCTAAAAGAATACAAGATCATCAAACGGGAAAAGATTAGCCTAGCGAAGGACAGTAAAACGCCTTTGCACCCACATCCTCTGAATGCGGCTATTTATGGGGAGGATGAGGACATAACTTGGCTTGTTGAGCAACTGCGTTTCGATGGACTCATTAACCCAATCAAAGTCAACAAGGACTACCGCATTGTCTCGGGACACCTACGGGCAAAGACTTATCAGTTTCTACTGAATGAGGCCATTCAAGAAGGGAATCAAAGCCAAATTGATCGTTATTCCTTGATCCCAGTTGAAATGTTGTATTTCTCCGACGAGGAATCGGAGTTACAATACCTTCTGTCTTCCAATGAAACTCGACCTAAAACTCCTGAACAAAAACTTAGAGAGTTGCTGCAATGGAAGAAACTATTGGAAGGGCCTAAGTTCGCTTCTCTGGGCGTGCGGGAAAAGAGGGCTCGGCTCAAGAATCAATCAGGTGTCACCTCTGACTCCAGCTACCGGCGGTTAAGGCGGGTTCTGGATCATGTTGAAAATATGGAAGATGAGGGGCGGAATGAAGAACTGTCCTACTTCATGGATCAGGCGGCGGCGGGAGTCACCATCAACAAGCTCTTCCAATTGATGCAGCAACAGACTGGAGACCTTTCAGAAATCACCTTGGCGCAGGTAATGTCTTCGATGGAGGCTAAGCTCAATGAAATCTGTGCTTTCTATGGAATTCGTTGGAGCCTTCGCATGTCTCGCTGCATGCTCCCTGAAGATGACCCCTTGGCCGACTACCGCTTGAAAGTTGTCGATGAGTTAAAGGAACTGGGTGTCTTTGATGCCAATGAAACCTGTGAGGAGGTAACATTACCAATTCCACGCTTTGCAGAATGTTTGTCTTTAACAGAGGCGGACCTTGAATCGCTTGCATCGCAACACGGGCACTATAGCGAGGTTGCTGGCCTTACAGGATGCAAATCAAACTACTTTCTAGCCCGTCGTTTGGCGGAATTGAACGGAGAAGACCTTCCTGCCATAACTGCTAAAGACTTGTGGGAGCTGTCTCAAGCGGATTTAGAGCAGTTTGCAATTTCACAAGAGATTGCGGACAACATCACCCAAAAGATCAAACGGAAGCCCGATCCCTTTGCATACTGCCAATTGCAGGTTGCAAGCTACTTTGGAGTGCAGAAAGAAATGTGGCAACTGCAACAATCCGAATTTGAGTTTGAGCGCTATTTTGACAAGGAAAGGGATATGAATTATGGCCGTTGCCGACTTTCGGTGTTTGCTTCCGAGGGAACAGATAATTTGGTAATCAAGGTCGAAGCTAGAGGTGATGCAAAACGGGCCAAAGATTTAGCAAGGCTACTTTCCAAGGTCTCTTCGGACAACATCAAGCAGCTTTTAGCGCTTGTTGAGGCATAAAAAAGGGGGCCTCTGGCCCCCTCAGTATTAAAGGTAATTCTTGGCCAATTCCACCGAACTGCTCCATGCAGGACTTTCTTCCCCTGGTAGAAAGACGTAAACCTTGGGGATTTCAACCTTGGCGAGTTCTTCGATATCTCGCCCAAATTGTCGCAGGGCATTGTCAGGCCCCTGCCGCTTGGCTGTTTGCAGGTACCCCCAAGTTAACAGCATGTTTTCCTTTAGGTGCACCTGCGACTCCCAACCCCGCCCGAAGGTGGTACCGTAATCCTCGGCCACTTCTTCAATGGGCTGGGTGGCTAGCTTGATTTTCCAATGTTCGATCATGCGATTCGTAGCCCACATGTTATGGTAGCCCAGCAGATGGTGTTCCGCTCGACCTGCATTGGCGTAGATCGAAAGATCAGGGAAGCGCTGGCAAACCGGACAGGGGCAGTTGCTGAGCCCACCTCCACCTCGCTTTTTAAAACGCACTTTTTCGCCATTTGATTGCCAAACGTTCCGGTTTCCGCCTACCGAGTGCTCAACCAAACTTCCTTGATGCGTGAATTCATAGAACCTGTTGAACTTCTGAGCATTTGCCCAGTAGTGGCTGGAATCGGTGGTTGTTTGGATAAACAAACCTACGACTGCTAAAAGGGGCAGCACCTCGGGCTTGTATTGCCCGAAGAAGTGGATCGCCTCAGCTTCTTCGCAATAAATTAACTGTGCCAGTAGCGGCAGGTTCGTGATGATCGCTCCCTTGTTTCCGATGGCGTAGCTGCTCAGGTCGGGGTGTCGCACGGCCTCCAGCCAAGCTGATTGCGCCTGCCAGCTTAGTCCGTGGAGTGGATTGAAAAGGCGGTACTTACCGTCCATTTCAGCAAGGGCTTCGAGTAGTTGTTCCGTGTTTCTTGTCTGAGCGGTCGCTAAAAGCAGCATGTCGTCGGCATCGAAGATGTCCAGTGGGCCCGGTACGATGTCGAGGCTCATGAGGCTAATCCTTCCGTGGCTTTGACGAGCAATCGCTCGGTATTTTTCACCAAGCTGGCGAACGTCTATGACTCGCCCGTCAGTCCATGCTTGAAAGCCCCCAGAATCAACGAAGTAGGAAATATGCTCAGGGATTGACGGGCGAGTC